>Ga0080006_1135356_pt1 | contig 85961 bp, 79 predicted proteins | sample RS3BMetagenome_FD_69209 | JGI IMG/M metagenome (GOLD analysis project Ga0080006, IMG submission 69209) | Ferric oxide microbial mat and aquatic microbial communities from Rainbow Spring, Yellowstone National Park, USA - RS3B (SPADES... ... | reverse complement strand
AGAGTTTCTCTCATTCCTGAAAAACTACGTCACCACGAGAAGTCCCTATGAGGTTGTTGCAAAGGCACTGTTTGAGACTTACAAATCAAACCTTGACGTCTCGGTGGACACACAAAAGGTTCTGAGGACTCTGTACCCGCACCAGATGCTGTCTGTGAGGAACGCGCTTTTCACCCTTGAGAAGTATGGCGGCGTCCTGATAGCTGATGCAACAGGGCTTGGCAAGACAAGGGTCGCCCTGAGCCTTGCGTTAAATGCGATCAGGGAAGGAAAGAAGACTCTGCTCATAGCCCCAAAGAGCGTCCTCGATACCACTTGGCAGGACGAAATGAGGGAAACAAACATTCACATAGACAGTGTTTCGAGTGAAAAGCTTTCACAGGACCCCGATTCTGTGCTCGCACAATATCAGGATAAGGACTTCATTATAGTCGATGAGGCCCATTATTTCAGGACTCCATCGACCATAAGGTATTCGGCGTTGCGTGAGCTCCTGTTGAAGAATAATGCGCAAGTCATTCTCGCAACAGCTACCCCTGTGAACAACAGCCTCATGGACCTCTACTTCCTATTTTCCCTCTACCTGAAAGAGGACTGTATTTCCGACCTTTACAATATGACACTGAAGGGATACTTCACGGCAAATCAGAAGAAGTGGCTACTGGGTGAGCCGATAGATATGGAGGAGGTTCTTCAACGCTTCATGGTCAGGCACTCAAGGCATTTGGCACAGGCTCTTGACAAGGAGGGCAAAATAAGGTTCCCAAGGAGGGTGCTCGACGACGACCCGAGGGACAGGTATTCTACCGATATAGACTACCAAAGGATAGACGAAATCCTTGGAGGAATGAACTTCGTATTCTATGACCTTTCTGTGGATAGGCTTGGTGAGCGCCTGAAGCTGCCTGACGGGACTCCCGTTTCCTCTGCCGTAGAGGAGAGCAGGAGGGAGACGTTGAAGGGGCTGATCAAGACGGTAGTCATCATAAACATATTCAAAAGGCTGGAGAGCAGCGTAGAGGCTTTCACAGAGACGCTCGAGTCCCTCGACGAGTATATGACCAATGCCATCAGATACGCCCAGGAGCAAGGATACTTCGTTCCCCCTTCACTGAAGGGGGACCTGATATTCAGCTCTGAAGAGGAGCTCCCGACGCCTGATGAGCTCTTCTATAAGCCGGGATTTGCTGCTGCCAAGCAAAGGTGCAGGCTCACACCCAAAGAAGTTGAGGATTTCGTGGCGAAATGCAAGGAGGATCAGGAGGCGATAAAGAGGCTTCTCGCTGTCCTCCCCTCCGGTGATGCAAAATATGAAACGTTCGGGCTGAGGATGAAGGACATACTCAAAGGGCTCGATCCCTCTTCTGCTAACGGCGTGATTGTATTCTCTCAATATGCAGCAACAGCAAGGTACCTCTACGACAAGTTGCACAAAAACTTCCTATCCCTCCCTGTACGGTTGGTGACGGGTGAAGAGAGCAGGGACGAATACGGCAGAAAGGTGGATAAGACAGAAGTGATAAGGGCCTTCCAGAAGAGCGGAGGCATCCTTGTCAGCACGGATGTTCTGAGCGAGGGACAGAACCTGCAGAACGCTCAATATGTGGTGAACTACGATTTCCCCTGGAATCCAGTAGTATTGATACAAAGGGTTGGGAGGGTGGACAGGATGGGCTCCATACACCCGGAGGTCTACCTGGTGAACATGTTGCCCAAGAACGGGGACCCCGATGACCCTGAGAGCCTAGAGTACTTTCTGGAGCTGATGAAGAAGCTCTACATGCGCCTGGAAGCGATAAGACAGACTGTGGGGCTTGACGCATAAACTCTTGGGGAGGAAGCGGCTCCAAAGGACTTCGGCGTGCAGGAGGCCTTGGCTAGAGGAGATTCAACAGTGCTCGAGTCACTTGCAAGGGAGCTTGAGCAGTTCACCACCGACCCGATGGACGCTCTTGCCAGGATAATGGATGAGAAGGGCCTCGACTGGCTGAAGTCGCTTCCGGCTGGAATTGGGGCGTACAAGGAAGGCACCAGGGATTCACTGTTTATCCTGTTCACTGACGGGAAGGAGCACTACTGGCGAATGAAATACTTTGACGGTGGGAAGGAGACCGTCACTTCAACGAATGAGATAGTGAACCTGCTGCTGGTTGGAGACACGTCCAATAAAGGACAGATGATTCAATACGCATCCCTGATCGACAGAATGAGGGAAATGAAGGGCGAGTTCGCCGCCGAGCTTGAAAGAAGAAGACAAAGGTCCGCTACCATCGAAGGCACGCCCGCGAAACCGAGCAAGGTGGTCCGCGAAATCTTTGACGAGCTTGCGAGGTCAGGGCTGAGGGTGAGGAGCTCGCGGCAGCGTTCAGGGAAATGGCGAACAGGTCTGCGCTAGTCAGGGAGTTGCAAGAAGCCAGGAAGAACGGCGAGCTCTTCAAGAGGGCAAAAGAGCTACTGAAGAACGAAAAGGGCAGAGGCGTGGCAGCTGGCTCTCAGGTTGGAGCAGAGCCGCTGAAGCTGAGAAGGGTCTGCTGGTGCTGGGTGCAGCCTACGCCAAATCAGACGCTATAAAGTGCATCACGCGCTCCACCACTGCCGCTACATCCTCCTTCGTGGGCTCGTACGCCCTGAGGTCACCCTCAACCTACACACAATGTCGTCGGTCATGGAACTCTGCGTAGTGTTCACCAAAAGATAGCCATAACTCTGTCTTCCATCCAAGGATTGGATGGCATACATCTTGTCGTTTGACAATTTTACCGAATGCGATTGCGACGTGATGGATACGACGATTTGTTGCCCCTCCTGTTGACCTCTGACAGATGCAAAGAGTATCTGATCAGGTAACTGGCATGTCACGATACCCGACACAGTGACAGTCGCGGGAAGGTTTGAGGTGTGTTGCCCCGATGAAAGAACGTAAGAGCCACTTGTTTGGCTCGTTCCAGCTAGAAGCCTCCGACTCCTCCAATGACCAAACCTACTATCAAGAGCAGGACACCCGCGACTGTCTTCATTATGCCCAACTATTGGTCGCCGTCTTAAAAGTCTTGAGACGCAGGCCTCTTCCATAGGCGCTTTTTTATGTCGGGTGCGATGTCTCTGAGCGAGGCGCCGCAGGGCCAGGCCGCCGCTTTCAAACCCAGACGAAGGAACGAGCTCTATACTTCTGTCGTCCTGGCGGGAGACCAGGGACAAGCTGAGGCTACTGAAGCGCACGCTCGGCTTCCGGGCCTACGACCCACTCCTCAATTACATGGCGTTGGAGATCGCGAAGGGCTCCTCATCCCTCCTGCTTCCTACGAGCAGGTCTTCGGCCGCCTCGGCACGCGCCCCTGCATCATCACGGGCGAGAGCGGAAGCGGCAAATCAACCTTGGTCAGAGGTCTCCTCTCACAATGGGTCGGCAACGTCTTTTGCCTCGATACGACCGGGCAGGACTACCCGGACCAGCGGCGGGTGGACCTCGGCGGCTTCTTCGGCCTCAAGTGGGGGCGGGCTGGCCAGCGGGGTGAGGTTCGTCCCCGAACGCGAACGTGGAGATCAGCAGGGCGGAGGCCGCCACCGTCTTCTCTCACTTGAACTTCGTCAAAAACTTGGGGGAGCTGAAGGCGTGGGTGATCGCCGTAGACGACGCGCACCGCTATAGCTCGGACGCGAACTTGAGGGCGCTGCTTATCGAGGCCCGAAAGTTCACCCGAAAGGTCCTGCTGGTCACGACCGACTGACGAGTCTACGAGGGCATCTGTTCATCATTCAAGCCTCCGCCGTGGGAGAATGCTTCTACGAGCCCATAGCCGCGGGGTTTCTCGTTGTGGGATTCGAACCCACGGCCTTCGACTTCTCCACGATGGCGCTCATCGGGACCCGCCAAGTCGCCCTCCTCCCCGTGCCGGCGTTCAGGTCAACTGCACGGAGCTCTCCCCTGCGAATCCAGTTCCTAACCGTGGCCGGGTTCACGTTCAGTAGCTTGGCGACGGCGCTGACCTTCAGTAGTTCTTCCACGTATGGTTAAATCGGAAAAGAAGGCGGGGACGTGCAAAACTCGTACCGACTCGCCGCATAGATATTATCATATAATGGGCTCACGTTATGATTGAACACTAGACCATAGGCGCAATTCCACCCTGAGCTGATTGTCCAGGCTTTTTCACACGGCAGGGTTTCTTCGCCTCGCACATCTCATGAGGTCATGCCGCTTTCCTTCTACGACAGGCTCTCGAAGAGGCCCAAGATGTTCAGGTCGTTGATGCTCCCAGACACGGGCCCGCGGGAGCGTTGCATCTTCGCTGCGATGTCCACGACTCTCACCCCTGGATGCTCTGATACGAACCGGAGGGTTGCCAACAGGGCAGGTGAACGACTGAGCCGCTTAATCGCCTCGGACAGGTGGTCGACCGCTGGGCGGTCGACGTCGACCGTTACTGGCTGTGGCTGCATGCTGGCCGTGACCACTGGCGTAGTCCGTGGTGGACTGAGAGGAACAGAGGCAGGTTGGGGGGACGAAGGCTTGAGCAGGTATTCTTCGAGTGACCAGCAGTCTGGACACTTGGTGCGACCTGGTATGGTTTGCTCGAACGCCTTGCCGCACCTTTCGCAGTTGACCATCGGAAAGCCGTTCTTGGACTTCATCACTGCCTGGGTAGTGGTCGACGGGGTGGTCGACCGCTCCGTGGCCAGCTTATCGACGAATGCTTCCCTGGTGCGTTGACCGAGGAGCTCGTCTGCTATCGCCAATCGTTCCTTCAAGTGGGCTACCTCACTCTTCATGTCATTCACCATCGCCTCGATGTCTCGTGCCTGGTCGACGCTTAGGATCAGATAGGGGCCTTCGGTCGGAAGGTGATAGGGTTCGTAGAACCGCATCTCGTTTATCTCGCTGACCTTGGCCGGAAACGGGGCAGGTTGGGCTGATGTGGTCGACGTCGACGGAGGAGGGGACTGAAGGAGGATGGTCTTGTGCGACCGTGACCGGACCCCGACCCAAGCCGAGACACCGGCGATTGCATCGCCCAGGCAGCCAATCATGACCGCGAGTATGAGAGCGGGTGTAACGAGCCACGGGGCGAAGTTAGACAACACCAAGTTCTCGTGCAGGAAGAGTGCGATGTACAGGGTCAGAGCGACGGCCTCAAGGACAATCGTGACCACTGCTCCTCCAGCCGTCACAAGAATCAGTCGGGAACGGGTCAAAACCATCGAAATACATAATGTTGCAACGTTGCAACGCAGCAGAGGCCGATGATCTACACGGTCACAGGGCGATTCCCCGCACGAAACAGGGCTAGGTGTAGACCGTGCAGAGACACGCACACGCACACATCAAAACCATTTACTCATATACTAAGCCAGGTAGGCACCCGCCGGACCCGGTCCGGTGTCAGATGCGCGGCGGACTCGGCGAGAAATGCACGCTTGCACCGATTCGAAATCGCTCGATTCGGGCTTCTTTTGGCCGTTTCAGACAGGTTCAGGGTTGTCTGTCAGGGAGGCTGAAATCGGGGAAAAGGTATGTTTTACCCACGGTCAGGTTCAGTAGGTGCAGATGTTTTTTGTTCCTGGCGAGGCCGCCCATTTGAGATGGTTTCAGAGCGCAAAGGGACTTCCGACGTGCAGCCGATATTCAAGGACGCGATGCATAGGGCAAGGAAGAAGCCAAAGGTTCTGATATCAAATGGTTGTGAGTCTATCCCTTGCATCCCTTCCAGCAGAGCGTCCGCGCATGTGTGGAGTAGTCTTTCAATCCTCACTTTGTGAGTCTATCCCTTGCATCATAAGGGCCGAAGGCGTATACACAGAAAGAACGCATCTTTCAATCCTCACTTTGTGAGTCTATCCCTTGCATCTCGGCCTGAATGGCGCTCGAAGTCGTGTTGCTCCACGTCTTTCAATCCTCACTTTGTGAGTCTATCCCTTGCATCGTCCTCTACGAGGATGGGACGACAGCGGTGTTTCAGATCTTTCAATCCTCACTTTGTGAGTCTATCCCTTGCATCCGGCGGCCTTCTCATCCACTCCAAACGCCTCCTCAAGCTTTCAATCCTCACTTTGTGAGTCTATCCCTTGCATCTCTTCTTGCAGACGCACGTTGTCTGGCTCGTATTCAGCTTTCAATCCTCACTTTGTGAGTCTATCCCTTGCATCAAACCTGTCCAGGAAGTGTGGATAGATGTGACGGCCTTTCAATCCTCACTTTGTGAGTCTATCCCTTGCATCTCTCTTCTCCGTGTGCTCGGAGAGGGCCTCCAGGACTTTCAATCCTCACTTTGTGAGTCTATCCCTTGCATCGGTGATCGCGCAGGAGCTGGAGCACGCGCGGGTGGACTTTCAATCCTCACTTTGTGAGTCTATCCCTTGCATCCGCGAAGATGCCTGCCGCTATGAGAACGACTGCAAGGCTTTCAATCCTCACTTTGTGAGTCTATCCCTTGCATCATAACGCCAGAAGGCGATGAAGAAATCATATATGACTTTCAATCCTCACTTTGTGAGTCTATCCCTTGCATCTATCAAGGGAGCCTGGGTTCCAGTTTGGTGCATAACTTTCAATCCTCACTTTGTGAGTCTATCCCTTGCATCACGGGAGTTCTCGCAAGGCTCGCATTCCCTGAGCTCCTTTCAATCCTCACTTTGTGAGTCTATCCCTTGCATCCCTGTTCGCTGACGAAGGGCTGTCTCCATTCTTGAGCTTTCAATCCTCACTTTGTGAGTCTATCCCTTGCATCTCGACTGCATGCGGAGGGCGTGCAAGTGTGCAAGACTTTCAATCCTCACTTTGTGAGTCTATCCCTTGCATCAAGCGTTTCTGGATGTTGAACAACTGTGCTATTATGACTTTCAATCCTCACTTTGTGAGTCTATCCCTTGCATCGGTTCAGAAGCCCTGTGCTGGAGACTTTGATAGTGTCTTTCAATCCTCACTTTGTGAGTCTATCCCTTGCATCTCTGCTTGAACGCCTGAAACGTGGTCTGAGATATCTCCTTTCAATCCTCACTTTGTGAGTCTATCCCTTGCATCCGAAGCAATCATAAAGCGGCTGTTAGGCGAAGGGAACTTTCAATCCTCACTTTGTGAGTCTATCCCTTGCATCACGGTCCGCTCGGTCCGTTCATAGTCCAGTAGACAGTCTTTCAATCCTCACTTTGTGAGTCTATCCCTTGCATCTCTTTGAGCGTCTCCTCCTCTGTCCCGCTCATGCCAGCTTTCAATCCTCACTTTGTGAGTCTATCCCTTGCATCCCTCTCGGCACTATCTGCAAGGAGTGCGGTCAGAACTCTTTCAATCCTCACTTTGTGAGTCTATCCCTTGCATCCGGGTCGAAGTATTCAAGGTCAAAAGAAAGCTCGACCACTTTCAATCCTCACTTTGTGAGTCTATCCCTTGCATCTAGGCCCACGCGCGCGATATCTGGCCCAGAGGATACCTTTCAATCCTCACTTTGTGAGTCTATCCCTTGCATCGCGAAAGGCGTACGAGGCCGACATCAGGGAATACATCTTTCAATCCTCACTTTGTGAGTCTATCCCTTGCATCACCCTTCTCACCGAATATGGTTATGACCTCGATAGGCTTTCAATCCTCACTTTGTGAGTCTATCCCTTGCATCCTCTCTGTTGCAGAAAAAGCATGTCTGCTTCTCGTACTTTCAATCCTCACTTTGTGAGTCTATCCCTTGCATCCTTCTACGATTTTCTTAAAGTCTTCGAAGTGTCCCTCTTTCAATCCTCACTTTGTGAGTCTATCCCTTGCATCCATACGGAAATAGGGGCTCTGTCAAGTTAAGGCCTCCGAGAGGGTCTCGATGAACCTCTGATACTCTGGTCGGTCGTCCTCGGTCCTGATGAGGTTATAGAAGAACCTGAAGACGCTGATCCAGTTGTTGACATGTCCTCTGTCGCAATCTTCCTTGAAGCAAGGGAAGAGGTCGTCGAAGTTCTCCAGCCTGTCCTTCAGGGCCTGGTTCATCCTCTCTATGAGGTTCTTCTTCTTCCACTCCGTTGGATAGACGTGATGCTCCAGCCTCAGCCACCTGCACGCCTCCGGGTACCATACGCCCTCGTCTGTCCAGACGGGCTTCCTCCCGTACTTTCCCCTCAGCTCCTTCAAGAACAGATAGGCGTCCAGGATGGACTGATTGTACGAGACACGGAACGACAGGAAGGCCTTCAGTCTTGGCTCGTAGGCGACCCAGACCCATGCCTGCCTCCCCCTGATGCGGACCATGGTCTCGTCCACGAAGATTGTCCGGACACTCCTCCGGTCCACGTCGAACCTGTCGCAGATGGGTGCGAGGCGCTGCACCCATTGCCGGATGGCCTCGTGGGACCTCTCCACGAGGGGCTCAAGAATCTTCGACGCCCTCCTCAAACTGTTTGAGCAAAGGTAGACATACACCCCGAAAAGAATCAACGGGAGGGATGTCCTCTCACGTTCCATGAACTTGCAATGTTCCATGAAGCGTGGGAGACCTCATCCCCACATACCGTCAGGAAGCAAACAGAGTAGACAGGTCAGTCAATCCTTAACTTGACAGAGCCCAAACGCCGAACAGGTGTGGGAAGTACTCCCTCTCCCTGCTGAGCACCTTGGCCTCCGACCTGGCCTTCCTGTAAGCCTCGAGGGGTTCGTGGTTCAGCTTCTCGAACGTCTCTCCCCATTTATAGATGGACAGGTACCGTCTAGCCTCATCTGTCATACCCAGTATGTACAGAGACGCAGCGAGTGCTTCAAGGGAGCTCAGCGTTGCCGGCTTTGCATAGTTGGTCGGGTTGGAAGCAAGCAGTACCGGCAACCTCCTGTGCTTCCCTCCAAGTCTCCTGAAGAAAACCTCCTCCGCCCTGGTCCAAGAGCAATCAACCACAAGGATCCCCTTTGCTCCCCTGTCTGTCGGCGAGAGCGTCCTGCGCGCGAACGGGTTCAGGACGACTATGCTGTCAGAGGCGTGGAACTTCCTCGATACCTCTGTCGCAAGACCCAGTCTCACCATCTTCTTTGCAGTGCACTTCGCCGGGTCGTCCTGCCCGTAGTCTATCACGAGTACGTCCAAGTCTACCCCGTCGCCTGACCCCTTCACTTAAGAAGTTGCCCTAAGCACGCCTGAAACAAAATATGCCCTTGCTTCACCCGTGAAATCTTTTATAGTAAGGCATGCGAATCTCGTCCGACAAAAGAATGCCAATGGCGTTCGTTCTGATAAATGCAGACCTTGGCGCAGAGGAGCAGCTGGTCAAGGACCTGAAGAGCACGGAGAACGTGAAAGAGGTCTATGTTGTCTACGGTGTATACGACATAGTGGCAAAGGTGGAGGCTGACACAATGGAGAAGGTCAAGGAGACAATAACCTGGAAGATAAGGAGGCTCGACAGGGTCCGCAGTACTCTAACCATGATAGTTGTGGAAGGCTAATCCGCGCCCAACAAGACTTTTCTTTCCATCTTGAAATACCCGGACATTACTCAGACCTGTCGATGAGATACCTGGTTGGGCTTGACGACACAGACTCCGCCTCTGGCATGTGCACCACCTACCTGGCCTACCGGATCGCCTCTGACCTGCGCCCGAAGATACGTGTCCTTCCCTTTCCCCGCCTCGTCAGGCTGAACCCCAACATCCCGTTCAAGACGAGGGGTAACGCCGCTGTTTCCCTGACTGTGGAGGCGGATGACGGCGAAGAGGCATTCGCCGACCTGTGCGAGGTCGTTTCTAGGTACTCGGACGTCGAGAATGGGGCCAACACGGGTCTCGTATTCCTGGATGATTCAAGCTTAATGCCCTTGGCACGCGAGGTCTACCAGAGGGCCTTGAAGGGAGTGGTGAACCCGAAGGGTCTGGCTTCGGCACTGAGAGGAAGGAACGCTAGGGTGTACACGTTGGGAAACGGGATGGGGATAGTAGGTGCCTTCGCTTCCCTCGGCTTCGATGCCTCATTCGACCACACCTTCGAGCTGATCGCCTACAGGCGCAGGGGTTTATGGGGGACGAGGAGGATTGTCGAACCAGACTCCGTGAGGCAGATGGAGCTTGCGACCTTCCCTCACACTTTCAACAGCTACGACCACCAGAAGGCGAAGGTGCTGATAGCGCCTCACGGGCCCGACCCAGTGCTCGCTGGCATAAGGGGAGACAGCCCAAACGTGCTCCTCCGCGCGTTCAGGATGCTCAGGTTTGGGGAAAGGCCGGAGGGCTACATGGTCTACCTGACAAACCAGTGCACCGACGCCCACCTCTCATACCCTCTGGACGATAAGGTCTACTCCTCTGGCTGGTTCGAAGGGGAGGTGGCCTCGTCTTCAGTTGGCGAGGGTGGCCACGTCTACATCACCGTGAGGAACGGGCCAAGTGCTCTCAGGTGCGCTGTTTACGAGCCAACGGGGGACCTCCGCCGTGTCGCACGTCTGCTTGCAGCAGGGGATAGGGTACGTGTCTTCGGGGGGATCAGGAGGCCTAGCAGGTCGAAAGGCAGGACGCTCAACATCGAGAAGATAGAGGTTCTCTCCCTCGCCCAGGTCAGAACCAATCCCTCCTGCAAGAATTGCGGCAGAAGGATGAAGTCCGAGGGCCAGACCAAAGGCTTCCAGTGCAGGAGCTGCGGCGCAAGGGCGCCTCCTTCGGCCGCCGTAGTGCTTGAGAGGGCGTTACAGCCCGGTGTCTACCTGCCTTCCCCACGGGCTCACAGGCATCTTACAAAGCCCCTGATACGGTACGGTGCGGAGAAGGCTGGCTATGAAGAGACCGGGGCTGTGGACTGGCTTGCCGGGCCGGCTAGACCTGTGAGAGGGCACGCCTGAAGTCGGCGACCAGGTCTTCCTTGTCCTCTATCCCGACCGAGACCCTGATCAGAGCGGGCTGGATGCCTGTCTTCTCCCTGTCTGACTCGCTAAGCTGGTGGTGGCTCAGAAGAGCAGGCTGGGAAACCAGTGTTTCAACGCCGCCGAGGCTTGCTGCCAAGTAACCCACCTTTATTCTCTCCACTAACCTGGCGGCACGCGCACCGTTCCCCTTCAGCTCGAAGCTCAGCATCCCTCCGAAGCCTCTCATCTGCCTCCTCGCAAGCCCATGCTGGGGGTGCGTCCCAAGCCCCGGGTAGTGGACCACGCTCACCTTGCGGTGCCCTGAGAGGTACTCAGCCAGGGCCATAGCATTCTCGTTTTGCGCCTTTATCCTCACTGCGAGCGTCTTCATCCCCCTCAGCACAAGCCAGGCAGCAAAGGGGTCGAGTGTACCCCCAAGCGTCCTCCTCAGCATCTTTATCTTCGCGACATGCTCCTTCGCGCCTGCCGCAGCACCAGCTATAACATCCGCATGCCCGTTCAGATACTTGGTTGCGCTGTGAAGTGATATATCTGCCCCAAGGTCGATCGGCCTCTGGTTCACAGGTGTGGCAAAAGTGTTATCCACGAGGAGGAGGGCGCCCGCCTCATGCGCCAGCTTTGCTGTCCTGGCTATGTCAACCAGCTTCAGAGTTGGGTTTGTCGGCGTCTCTACGTACACGACCTTGGTCTTCTTCCGCACCGCCTCCTCCAACTGACTCACGTCCTCCGTGTCCACAAGTGTTGTAGACACACCGTACCTCGGTAGAAACTCGCGCATCAGCCTGAAAGTCTCGCCGTACAGGTCACGTATGGCCACCACGTTGTCTCCTGCCTTCACAAAGGCGAGGATAGATGTGGATATCGCAGCCATCCCCGACGAGAAGAAAGCCGCATCCTCTGCATTCTCAAAGGAAGCAAGCTTGCCCTCAAGCCTTGCTGTGGTTGGGTTGTCCCATCTCGTGTACACAAACTTTCCGCTCTTGCCACGCACAGCCTCTGGAATCTCGTCCGAGGAAGCGAAGCCGAAGGTGGCTGTCTGGTAGATCGGCGTGACCACCGACCCCGACCTGTCCAGCGGCTCCGCCGCATGGACAGACTTCGTAGAGTCTCTGACCAATATCATGGTTTACGGCCAGACCACGTAAATATGTATTGAGCTGGGCTCACCACACACGCATAAGATGTGAGGAACGGGGCTTTGCAGCGTTGTCCCCCCATTCCTTTCACTGTAGCAGGGATGCGGCACGAACATGGTCGAGCCTTGCAAATATGAATGGTAGCGAGGGGTGGAGTTTCAGGGGACTTTCCCCCTTTGAACCTACGGCCAGGACGGGCAACCGTCCCGGTCACCGTTCTGCGGGTTTCTCAGCAGGCAACTTATGAGCCCGCCGGGATGTACCTGGCTTCCCCACCTCGCTGATTCGGTCCGCCACTTCGACCGCCTTATATCCTTCTCGGAGCCAGGAGCGACCTCACGCAGCCTACGGCTTGCCATTCATTCTTGCCAGCTCCTGGTCCAAAACTATCATGTTGATGCGGTCAAGCCTCGGATGTCTGCTTCTGCATACACGCACATCTGTTATACGTGCAGCAGCTACACTTGAAGCAGCTTTCATACGTCTTGTGCCTGCAGGCTCTGCATACACAGGCTGGCATGTCACCGCGCGTCGCCACCGGACTCTTTAACGTTATTCAGAACTATCGACTCTGGGTCCTTTCCAATGTCCCTTGAAAGACCCTCCTTCAAGGCGAGCAGCCTCGACACGTCGTGCCCCTTATTGATGAACCTCTTCACCTCCAACTCAAACGGCCTCACCCTGTCTGAATCAACCATCTTGTCTGCAAAGCAGACTATCCTCTCCTCAAGCGTCCTCGGAATGTAGTCAAAATCTGGCAGTCCAAGCCTTCTTGCTTCATCTCTGGTTATGCCAGCCCCAACATGCCTCCTCACCATCTCCACCACTTTGCTGTCAACGCCCTCCTTCTCAAGAATCGAGGCGCCCACCACGCCGTGCGAAACGTCCTGCGTCCTGCTCCTGCCTATATCATGAAGCAGTGCCGCTGCGTACACCGCTTCCTGGTCTATTGCCTTCCCGCTCGCCCTGGCTGCTTCAGCGAGTCGTCTTGCCACACGAGCGACGGTCTTGCAGTGCTTCACGACAACCTGGTTGCTGCCGTACTTCTCATGGAGCGCAAGCGCCCCAGCTTCGTCGGGTATCACTTCGCCAGTTCCTCTTCAAGCTGTTTGATCTTCCACCTGAGCGCCTCCTTCAGCTCTGTGTTGTCAAGCCTGTTGAGCGGCTTCGAGCACGTCGGGCATTTGAAGAAGTTCTCCATGGCGTCCTCGAACGTCCTTGTCTGGCATGTAGGGGTCTCACAGTGGTAGAACTCATGCGTCTCCTCGTACTCCAGCCTCTGCTTAAGCCTGTTGAGTATCTTCCTCCTCTGCGTCTGGATGAAACCGTCCGTCTGGTCCCTCTGCGCCTTCCACCTGTACACGAACCATCCCCTCTTCGGGTCCCTAACTCTCACACCGGTTATCAGGCTCCTCCCGAAGAGGTCGTAGAGTGCCTTTCTCACTGTCTTTATCTTCAGTCCGGTGGCGGAGGCTATCTCCTCGTCGGTGGCATTCTCATTGTTGAGCAGCGCTCTCGCTACCCTCACATAGTCGGGGCCGCCTATCAGCCCTGCGACCTTCACGAAAGTATCCTCGTATTCTATCTTCAAGCTCTAACTACTTGCTTCCCCTTGGGGCTGGGGATTATCTTCATTCTGCTTTTGCCGAAGTCCCTCTTAAGCTCTTCCCCGCCCTGGACCTCGTGCAGAAGCACCGCGAGCGCTGCCACCTCTGAGTGGGGCTGCGACGTTACGGCAACGTTGTAATCTGCAAGACCATACACTTCACCTGGCACTTTGGGCCCACCAACAACAACAAGCATGTCATCTATGCCCCTGAGCTCGCTCACCACATCCTGCAGTGGCATTCCATACATAGTGAGGTGGACCACCTTTCTCCCTTCCTCCCTGGCGCGCTCTATCACCTTCCTCCACGCCCTTTCTATCTCCACCCTGAAATCTCCTCCCCAGTTCAGGTTGACCTCCTCCACTTTCCTCACAGTATCATATTCGGCGTCCTCCAGCGTGATTGATTCGGCTCCGAACGCCCTGGCCACCAGGCACAGGTGGGTTAGCGTCCTGTCGTCCCTGACATACCTCTGGCCTATGCGGAGGACAGCGATTCTCTTAGTCGTACCGCTCCACCCCGCCGTCAGCCCTGGTCCGAATCCTCTCTGAAACTGCCCTGAGGAGTTCGTCAACACCTTCCCCAGTCCGGGCAGAAATACCAATCGCGCCCTTCAGGCCCAGCTGCCACATCTTCTCACCAAGCTCCTCCCTTCCAACCAGGTCGCACTTGTTGAGGGCAACAAGTGTCCTTTCCTCTGCGACGCCGAGCTCAGAAAGTGTCTCAACGCAACTCTGGTAACTGCCTACAAGTTTCTGCTCAGGCAGGCTCGCATCTACCAGGAGAAGTACGAGGTCCGCATATGAAACCTCCTCCAGAGTTGACTTGAATGCCTCTATGAGGTAGGGTGGAAGCCGGCTTATGAACCCGACCGTGTCGGAGAAGAGAACCTTCTCCCGCGAAAGCATCACAGACCTCGTCGTGGTCGAGAGAGTGGTGAACACTCCCGCGTCAGAGTCCTTGCTCTCTCCAGTCAGCCTGTTGAACAGTGTCGTCTTTCCAGCTCCGGTGTAGCCCGTGATCGCGACTGAGGGGTACCCCATCCTCTCCCGCCTCTTCCTGAATATCTCCCTCCTTGACCTCACCTCCTGAACCTTCCTTTGAAGTGTCGCCATCCTCCTCTTCATCATCCTCACATAGACATCCACTTCATACTTTCCGAGTCCGAAGAATCCAGGCTGCTCCCCCCTCTTGGCCATCCTCACCTTCTCCTTGGCCCTCGGAAGCTCGTAGTTCAGCTCGGCAAGCTGAACCTGCAGCTTTGCCTCAGCCGTTGAGGCCCTCTTCGCGAATATCTCAAGTATAAGCTTCTCCCTGTCCTTCACCTCGACCTTGCAGAGCTTCGCCAGGTTGTAAGTCTGCGAGGCGTTGAGCCTTGTGTCGAAGATAAGAGTCTCCGCTCCCCTCTCCCTCACCATCTCGGCGGCCTCTGCCGCCTTACCCTCCCCTATTCCATACTTGGCCCTCGAAAGGTATCTCTGGGTTACAGTCCCAACGGGTTCGTAGCCGGCGGCCTCGGCCAGTGCTACAGCCTCTTCCTCGACGAACCTGTCCGGATAGAGTATCAGGACAGCCTTTGGCAAAGCGACCTCACGCTTCTTTCCTTCCTTCGGCCTCGCCTGCGGGTACTAGAATATTCACCTTTAGATGATGCATCAGCTTCCTTGCCAGAGCAAGGTCCGGTACGAACTTCCTCGTCTCTATGTGGCTTATCACCGACGGCTTGACATTCAGCATTCTCCCCAGTTCCTCTTGCGTGAGCCCCATCTTCTCCCTTGCACGCCTCACGATCACGCTGTAATCTGGGTCCAGGTCATACTCCTGCTCTACCTTCATAGGGGTGGTCTCTGCTTTTGGCAACGCCAGCATGCCCTGAGAAGTGGCTCTTCCCAGCGGCCGCCCTAGCTTCGCGCAGACGGGGCAGACCCTAAGGAGTGCGCCGTCTATCTCGACCGTCGAGCCAACTGTCTTGATCAAATCCCCGCATATCTCACACGTGTCCGCCAAACCCATTCCGACGGCGGGAAGCGGTTTTATTATGCTTTTTACCCCGGTCGTTGCCCTTGTCATCCCAAGACGAAAGGAGACGGCTTTCCATAATGCTCGACTACCTCTTCGGCAGAGGCGTGGGTAGCCAGCTCCCAAGAGAAGGGCTCGAGGTCGTCTACTCGCGCAGGTCGGGCAGAATAAAGCTTGTCCTGCACAACAAGAGGGTGTTCGCCACAGTCAAGCCAAGCGGGGCGATTGCCCTTTCAGTCTACGGGGCGTCTCTACTCACACGCAGCAGGACATTCAGAAAGAGCTGCGTGGTGGTTACGGACGAGGCAGCTGCTTTCGTGAAACAGGGGAAGTCAGCCTTCTGCAAGTTTGTCATTGAGGCTGGGAGCAACGTGTACCCCAAGGGCGAGGTTGCAGTGCTTGACAGGGTGGGAAGGGTCGTCGGGGTCGGGTCAGCCACTATGAGAGGCGAATTCATGCGAGAATTTAAGTCAGGGGTCGCTGTCAAGGTGAGAGAGGGCTCAGGATGAAGCTAGGTGACAGACAGGCACGAAGGATGATGGAGAGAATGGGAATAAACATGAAAGAAGTGCCAGATGTACAGGAAGTGATAATAAGGACGAGCGACAGGGAGATACATATCACAAACCCGTCCGTCTCAGAGGTGAATGCCCAGGGAAACAGAATATTCCAGGTGGCCGGCGAGGTCGAGGAGGTCGAGCTTTCAAAGCCGGCCTTCAGCGAGGAGGACGTGCTCCTGGTGCAGCAGCAGGCAAACGTCAGCAGGGAGAGGGCGATAGCAGCACTCGAGGAGTCGGACGGAGAGGTTGCACGGGCGATATTGAAGCTCACTTCATGAGCCTAACGTTTAATTACGGAACGTCTTTCCCAGCGCAGCTCGTCAATCATGACACTTCTCGTTGAAGACGCAATCAAGGCACTCGCCGAGTTCGAGCAGAAGCTCGAAGAGATAAAGGTGCAGGCTGTGGAAGCGAGGAAGCGTCTCGTCAAGGAAGCAGCCGAGTTGGCTGAAGCTGCCAAGGGAGAGACGGTGTCCAGGGCGAGGAGACTTGCAGACGAACTAGTTTCGAAGGCAAGGGCAGATGCAGAAAGAGAGGCCGAGGTTATAAGGAGGAGAGGTGAAGAAGAGACAGGGCGCTTCCAGGAAGAAATCTCCAAGAGGAGCGAAAGGGCGGTGGAGCTCGTGCTGGAGAGGTTGCTTGGGCTTTGAAGGTCGTCGCTGTGGGGGCAAAGGCATTCGTGACCGGTTTCGTCCTCTCCGGCGTCAGCGGGGAATACGTCTCCTCCCCTCAGGAGGCACTCCGGAAGATTGAGGCGCTTACCAAAGACCCTCAGGTCGGTCTCATAATGGTGAGCGACGACATGGCTAAGCCGATTAGGTCCGAGCTCACATCCATCAGGTCGAAGAGGGCCATCCCGTTGATCTACGAGGTGCCGGGCCCAGGGAGCAGGCAGGAGAAGGTGGAGTACAGGGCGATGCTCAGGTCAATACTGGGGGTGTGATCGTTGAGCAGAGCAGCAAGCGACACTCTCCAGAAGGTGTGCGATGAGTTCCTCGGCGAGGTGCTGGCAGAGTTAGATGAGGGGTTGAAGGAGTCGAGCTCTCTTGTCCAGAACTCAAAGAAGGAGGCCGAGGAATCGGTGGCCAAGATCACCGAAGCAGCCAACAAGCAGGCGGAGTCGCTGAGGAGGCAGATACTTGGTACAGCCGAGCTGGAAGCCAGGAACATGAAACTAAGGGCGCTCGAGAAAGCTGTGAACGGCGTCTTTCAGGAGGCGATTGGTAGAGTTGCGAAGGCGCCACCTTCCAGGTATGAGAAGTCACTGACGGGTCTAATAAGGGAAGGCGTGCAGGTCATAGGACCTGAAGCACACGTGGCCTGCAGCGAACGCGACAGGAGGCTTGTTTCATCAATAATCGAACGGCTTAACGGAGAAGGAATGAAGCTCACCTTGGGCAAAGACAAAGTAGATACTCTGGGAGGCGTCGTCCTGTATTCACCCGATGGGACAATCAGGTTCGATAACACAGTCGAGGCAAGGCTTGAGAGGACGAGGCCGGAGCTTCGGAAGGATGTGGCCGCACTCCTTAGCGGCTGAGCCGTATCTTCAGGCCTGGGGGAGATTACGATTATAAAGGCGACCTCCGGGGCGCTTCTCAGAGATAATTCTTGGTTGTCAAGGGAAAGATAGAGTGGATCTCCGGACCGGCAGTCAAAGCCTCAGGAATGTCTTCGGCCAAGATGTACGAGGTTGTCCAGGTTGGGGAGGAGAAGCTCATAGGTGAGGTAATCAAGCTCACAGGCGACCTGGCATTCGTGCAGGTCTATGAGTCGACGAGTGGCCTGAGACCAGGCGAGCCAGTGATAGGCACAGGACAGCCGCTCTCCACGACTCTTGGGCCAGGCATGATCGGTACGATCTACGATGGCCTTCAAAGGCCGCTCGACGTGATCGCGAAGAAGGCCGGGCCCTTCATCAGCAGGGGTGTGACGGCTGACTCGATACCATTCGACAGGAAGTGGGAGTTCGTCCCTTCTATCAAGAGGGGTGATGACATCGAGGGCGGAAGCATAGTAGGTTCTGTACAGGAAACGCCCCTGATACAACACAGGATACTCGCACCCCCATCCCTCCCAGCTGCAAAGGTCTTGGATGTTGCTAAAGAGGGGCGCTATACGGTAGATGAGGTAGTCTGCACGGCGGCTGACAAGACTGGCAAGAAGCACGAGCTGCGCCTGTATCACAGGTGGCCCGTCAGGACACCCAGGCCAATCAGAGAAAGACTCGACCCAGTCATACCACTTCTCACGGGTCAGAGGGTCCTGGATTCCTTCTTCCCAATGGCCAAGGGAGGAACGGGCGCAATTCCCGGCGCTTTCGGGACAGGCAAGTGCGTCCCTGCAGGTACCCCAGTCCTTCTCAGCGACGGCACACTGATTGCCATCGACGAGCTCTACCGCATGTTCTCCTGGGATTCATCAGAGCAGGAGGGAGATGTCTTCTTCCCCGCTGGAGGTATATCCGTCCTCTCCTTCAACGGCTCTGAGATAGTTGAACAGGAGATATCACACGTCTACAGGGGCACGACCGACAGGCTGCTGCGTATCACGACCGACACAGGAAGAAGTGCCGTTGTCACACCCGCACACAAGCTGTTCAGTCTGAGTCCAGACGGTAGACTTGAGGAAAGGGCGTCTGCGACGCTCAGTCCTGGAGACTTCATAGCTCTCCCACGCAGGTTGGCGCTCAGGACGACGTTCCAGGAGATAGACCCTTACTCGATAGATGCGACTGTCACAGAGCCAAAGATACTCGAGTCCATAAGGACACTCCTCACCAAGTCACTCGTGTCTTTCGGTTCTGCGGAGGCCCTGGCAGAGGCCATCGGGTTCTCCGAATCGGCTGTCGTGGGATGCATGCATGGTTCTTGCAGGCCCACAACACAGCTTGTCGCCAGGCTCTACGACATGGCTGGACTCGAAAGACCAGAGATACGCGAACTCGAAGGAAAGGAAGGGGTGACTGTAAGGCTGCCAAAGCTCCTCGACGAAGTCATGGCCGAATTCCTTGGGCTGCTGCTGTCAGGCTTCGAAGCAGAATCGGAGTACGTGAGCTTCTCGAGCGAAGACCCGACCCTCCTTGAGAGATTCAGGGAGCTGGCACTGAGTCTCTTCAACATAGAGACTGTCCTGAAGCTTTCAAGCGGAACTGGTAGAATGTCCATATGTAGCACAGTGGTTACAAGACTGCTCAGTAATCTCGGCGTCCAAGGAAGCGGGGGCAGGCAAGCTGTTGTTCCTGCGACGATAATGAAGTCACCCGACTCAGTCGTCCGTGCCTTCGTCAGGGGATATCTCCTGGGGCGCAGTTCACTCGACGGAGAAACACTCACCATACAGTCAGACTCGAAAGAGTTCATTGACGGGATGAGCTACCTCCTCACACGACTCGGCGTGCTGTATTCCCTGATGGGCAACAAAGGCTTGGGCTGGAAGCTGACGATCGGCGACATGAGAGAAGTCCAGAGTCTCCTTGGTTCAATGGGCTCTGCTGGAGGCAGATTGAAGTCCGTCCAGAGTGTCTCAGCAATCGCACCATTGGCTTCGGCCAGAACACACTCCCATGACGCGGTGCCACATTACACTGGTTTCGACCTAACACTACCCTATCTCGAGCCCGTTGTTATCGAGGGAGGCGCTCGGGGCGCCGCGTCTTCTGCCGTTGGCCTTCGGGAGCTCCCGCCCTCTGGTCAGGCCGCCTCAGTCCATTCCGAAGCCCTGAACTCAACCGCAGACTCGATTGGGTGGGTCTTCCTCGACAGGGTCTCTAGCGTCGAGGTGATTGAGGGAGAGCAGGTTGTCTACGATATCACAGTTCCCAACCATCACAACTTCGTCGGCGGACACCAGCCAATGATACTTCACAATACTGTAACGCTTCACTCAGTGGCAAAATGGGCAGACGCAAAGGTTGTCTTCCACATAGGTTGCGGCGAAAGGGGAAACGAGATGACCGAAGTATTGGTCGAGTTTCCAGAGTTAATAGACCCCCAGAGCGGGAGGCCGCTTATGGAGAGGACGATTCTCATAGCCAACGTGAGCAACATGCCCGTGGCAGCCAGGGAGGCCAGCATCTACACTGGCGTGACAATGGCAGAGTACTACAGGGACATGGGATACGACGTGGTTCTGGTGGCCGACTCGACAAGCAGATGGGCCGAAGCGCTTCGAGAGATAAGCGGGAGGCTTGAAGAAATGCCAGCGGAGGAAGGATACCCATCCTACCTGGCCTCGAGGCTTGCCGAGTTCTACGAAAGGGCCGGGCGGGTAAACACGCTCGGCACGCCTGAAAGAACAGGTTCGATCACACTTGTTGGCGCTGTATCCCCAGCTGGGGGCGACTTCACCGAGCCTGTTACATCACAGACTATCAGGTTCGTCAGGACTTTCTGGTCCCTGGACGCGAGGCTCGCTTACTCGCGCCACTACCCGTCGATCAACTGGATGACCTCGTACTCCGGCTATGTCGACTCCGTGAGCACGTGGTGGGTCGAGAACGTTGATAAGGAGTGGGCAGCTGTCAGGGCCGAGGCGTACGGTATACTTCAGAGGGAGGACGCGCTCAAGGAGATAGTAAGGTTGCTCGGGCCCGAGGCGCTTCCTGACGAGGAGAAGCTCATACTCGATGTAGCAAGGATGATTCAGATTGGGTTCCTCCAACAGAACGCCTACGACAGCGTCGACGCTTACTGCAGCCCGGTGAAGCAGTTCAAGAGCATGAAGATGTTCGTCCAGTTCCACAGGGAGGCCCTCAAGGCGCTCAGGAACGGCGTCCCACTCTCCAAGATAAGGGGGATGCAGGTTGTCTCAAAGATGCTCAGGGCGAAGTTCGCTATAAAGAACGAAGAGATGGAGAAGCTCGATTCCCTGATAAACGAGATGTACGAGGAGTTCGGCTCGCTACTTGGAGCGCAGGAGGTGAAGGTCTCTGAGTAAGTCCCCTTCAGGTCTCGAGTACAGCAGGGTCGCTGAAATCAAGGGACCGCTGCTCGTTGTCGACGGTGTCGAGAGGGCAGCATTCGACGAGCTTGTTGAGATTCAGGACGAGTCGGGAAACAGGAGGCTCGCAAGGGTCCTTGAGACAGGCTTCGGTAAGGCGGTGGTCCAGGTCTTCGAGGGCACGTCAGGGCTTTCTGTCAGCGGGACAAGGGCCAGGTTCCTCGGCAAGACGATGCTTCTTCCAGTCTCCGACCAGCTTCTCGGCAGGGTCTTCGACGGACTTGGAAGGCCGATGGACGGGCTTCCAGAACCTGTTGCGAAGAGCTTCCTTGATGTGAACGGATCGCCCATAAACCCAGAAAGGCGCGACTATCCAACAGACCTGATTCAGACCGGCGTCTCTGTTATAGACGGGATGCTGACTCTTGTCAGGGGCCAGAAGCTCCCGATCTTTTCAGGCGCAGGCATGCCTCACAACATGCTCGCAGCACAGATTGCCAGGCAGGCCACAGTCGTCGGGAAGGGAGAGGAGTTTGCTGTGGTGTTCGCGGCCGTGGGTGTCTCTCACAGCGAGGCAGCATTCTTCAAGAGGACGCTGGAGGAGTCGGGCGCGATCAGGCGAAGCATCCTCTACCTTAACCTGGCAGACGACCCGGCAATAGAGAGGATAATCACGCCCAGGGTAGCGCTTACCGCCGCAGAGTACCTCGCGTTTGAACTTGACATGCACGTGCTTGTCATCATCACAGACATAACCAACTACTGCTTCCACAGGGATACAGAAGTGATACTTGGCGACGGGTCAATCGAGGAGATAGGGAACTACATCGAGAGGACTGGGTTTACAGGAGGAGCCGTGTGCGATGGGCTTCATTCAGTTGGGGGTCACGTATTGGTCACCCATGTTTCAAGGAGTTCTGGAGCTGGCAATCATACTGCACTGTCATGGACCGCAAAAGGCCTCACACCTTCCAGGATCTTGGCTTTGGAAAAGGTGAAGGCTCCGAAGGAGCTTGTGCGTATTCTAGCGCGGTCGGGTGCAGAGCTTACCGTGACCTCAGACCACAAAATCTTGGTTGACGGAGCTTATGGCCCTCAGTTGGTTGAGGCGGGAAAGCTACGAAGTGGCATGGACATTTACTCAGTCAGAAAGTTCGAGCTGAACGGAAAGGCACCCACATTCCTTGAGCTGATTGGCGACAGGGAGGATTTCTTCCTTCACATGAAGGACGGCGGTATTGAGACCGCCCTTGCGTCCAAGTACGGAAGTCTGAGGAAGGCGTGCACAGCACTGAACCTCAAGTACCGAAGACTGTCCAATTCCTTTGCGAAGCGATGCTATACCCCGTTTGAGCTCATTACCGCAGCCTCTGCGCTTGGGTCCTGTCTGGGAACGGTTACGGAGCGTATTGACTGCATAACATTCGGGAAGCACCAAAAGGTGCAACTGACCGAGTCGCACGTCACGCCCAGGGTAGCCCAGCTACTTGGATGGGTGGCATCCAACGGCGCCATCTACGACGACACAGAGGGAAACCACTACGTTAGCTTCACAAACAGAAACCGTCATCTCATACGTAAATTCATCGAGGGAGTTGAAGAGCTGTTTCCAGGCGTTTGTGTACGGGTTAGCAGGAACAGTGATGGTGTCACGACTGTCAGAATCAACAGCAGTGTCCTTTCTCACATCTTCAGGAAATTCATCCAGACAGACAGCACACGCGATATTTCACCGGTATTCAAGCTTCCAGAGTCACACATAGCAGCTTTCCTCGGCTCCTATCTCGACGGGGAAGGCTCCGTTCCCAAAGAGAAGAAGTTCATCCTCTACGCAACAACCAGGAAGATGAGGGCCAAGAGGCTGCAGCAGCTGCTTAAGAGGCTGGGAATACCAAGCATAATTCAAGAAAGGAGTTCTGTTGGGACCTACGGCGCTTCGAGGGCATTTGATGTAGTTATCCGAGGAGCCAGTTACCTGACCACGTATGGAAAACTGGTGCCTGTCTCGCACCCAGCGAAGAAGAGAAATCTACTGCGCCTGCTCCGAGCAATTGAACTACGCGCCAGACCCAGGGGAGAGATGTTCGAGCTGGCGCCACTTGCCTGTGCTGACGCATTCAGGGCTGTGAGGAAGAGATATCGTGTCAGCGCATCCAAACTTGGCAAACCAAGCACGATATCTCAGTTTGAAAACCACAGGCGTCGTGTCACAAGGAGGATACTCTCGGAATGGTTGGAGAACCTGAGGCCGCACGTCGACGAGAGCGACTCCGATTTCGTCAGACTACATGAGCTTGTCTCAGGTAACTACATCTTGGACAGGATTGTCTCTGTCGGCACCATCCAAACAGATAGCCAGGACTTCGTCTATGACTTCACTGTGTCCGATACGCACAAGATCATATCGGAGAATGGGATCATAACTTCAAACTGCGAGGCCTTACGTGAGATCTCGGCCGCAAGAGAGGAGGTTCCGGGAAGGAAGGGCTTCCCAGGCTACCTTTACACAGACCTCGCAACAAACTACGAGAGGGCGGGCAGGATAAAGGGAAAGAAGGGAAGCATCACACAGATGCCAATACTCACCATGCCAAGCGACGATGTCACACACCCGATACCCGACCTGACAGGCTACATCACCGAGGGGCAGATCTTCCTCGGAAGGGACCTGTTCCGAAAGGGAATATACCCGCCGGTCTACGTCCTGTCAAGCCTGAGCAGGCTGATGGGTCCGGCTCTGGGCCACGTCATCAAGGAGGGGAAGGCTCGGCCCGACTTTCACAACGTCGGCAATCAGCTCTACAACGCCTATGCCAGGTCTGTCGAGCTGAGGGCGCTTGCTGAGATAGTGGGCAGGTCTGGTCTCACATCCGCGGACCTGAAGTACCTAAAGTTCGGTGACGAGTTCGAGCAGAAGTACCTCAACCAAGGCTACGACGAGAACAGGACATTTGAGGACACGCTCAGGATAGCCTGGGACACGCTTTCGATTCTCCCCGAGTCGGAGCTGACCAACATAAAGGAGGAGTTCATCAAGAAGTACTACGTCAAGGGGAGGTCCGACTAGCGTGTCTGTCAGCTTCGGAGGAGGCGTTCTGCCCACAAAGATAGAGCTGATCAGGACAAGAAGGAGCCTCCAGACAGCGAGGAGGGTCCAGAAGGTCCTCGACGACAAGAGGGACGTTCTCCTGAAGAGGCTAGACGAGATGATTCAGCAGGCCAGCAGCGCGAGGGAAGAGATCTCACAGCCGCTTGCCGACGCTTACCTTGCACTCTACGATGCTTACCTCAGGCTCGGCCCACTGCGGCTGGAGGGTATCGCGTCCAACACCCCGCCCATGGTCGAGGCCGACGTGACAATCAAGCGTGTGGTCGATGTGGACATCCCATCGCTCAAGCTTTCAGAGAGGGACACAGGCATGACATATGGCTTCGCAGACACAAACGTAGCCGTGGACAGGGCTTCAAGACAGATGAGGCGCGTCCTCCCCTCCATATTCAGGGCCGCTGAGTTCGAGAACGCGATATTCAGGCTCGCGAAGGAGCTGGAGAAGACACAGAGGCTTCTCAACGCGCTTGAGTACATGATAATACCCAGGTACGAGTCGTCCATCAGGTTCATTCAGCAGACCCTTGAAGAGAGGGAGAGGGAGGAGTTCGTAAGGCTGAAGCACGTGAAGAAGGTCCTGGAGGCGAAGGCTGCAGCTTGACAGAAAGAACCGTTGACGAAGCCTTCCGCTCAGTCCAGGAGCGGCTGGAGAAGGAGTACAAGAGATACGTCGAGGAGCTGAAGACAAAGGTCGAGAGGGCGAAGCAGGAGGCCCTTGCAAAGCTCACCGGCTAGAGCTGCGCGCCACGACCTTCGTTATCACCTTCGAGACTATTGCGACCGCCGCCAAGAATCCAGCGGTGGAAAAGACTATCGCCAGTATAGACTTCGAGTAGCCCCAGAGGTCGCCTAGGTAAAATCCGAGGTACACACCGCCCAGCACGAATGGAGCCACTATCAGGGGTGTGAGAAGCATGACAAGACCCACCGGGCTCGACTTCTTAGCCTCCGCACTCGCCTCAGTGCTGCCACCTCCAGCCGGCTCCACACGCGACCCTCTGATTCCTGCCGTGGCTCACTCACACTTGCTGTAGCCGCAATTGGTGCACTTGTAGCAACCACTCTCGAATATGAGTGTGCTTTCGTGGCACTCAGGGCATGTCGTACCCTGGGCCTGCCTGCCAGGAGTTGCCTGGCCTGCGCTCTGCTGCACATCCCCTCTAACCGGCTGATTCGTCGTCAACAGCTCAAGTGCCTTAGCCACTGCGTCAGGAATGGACAGCAGCTGCATTCCCTCGTCCCAGGAGGTGTACTTCCCCTTTATCCCCTTCAGCGTGGATATGACGTTCTTCACATCCCCCCCATGCTGGAGGTAGAGGCTGATCAGCCTTCCCAGCGCCTCCGCGTCCGCTTTCTCGTCTCCCCCTGACTTCCCAAGTGTGACGAAGACCTCCTTCGGCACGCCGTCCTCCATGTTGGCTGTCACGTATATGCCTCCCTGAGGAAGCCTCAGCTTGAGAGTCTTCCCCTGCATCAGCCTTGGTCTCTCATAAGAGACAGGGGCTGACTGCTGCTTCTTCTTCGAGACCTCCTCTGTCTCAAGTATGCCCTCTCTGCTCCCCTCCCTGTACACTGTTATCCCTTTGCATCCAAGCTTCCAAGCAAGGAAGTATATCTTCTCAACCTCTTCCGGGGTTATGCTCTCAGGCAGATTGACTGTGCTTGATATCGCCGTGTCTATGTGCTTCTGGATCGTGGCCTGCATCTTCACCCTCATCTCAGGCCTTATCTGGTGTGCGACGACGAAGTAGCTCGGAAGCTGCCCCTCGTCAGACACCTTGTTAGCCTCCATGTACTGCTTCACAAGCGGGTGGAAGACCTTGAACTCGCCTTCGCTGAGCGACTTGCTCCTCCTCGTGTAGTACAGTGCGAAGACTGGCTCTATTCCACTCGAGCAGCCTGCGAGTATCGACCCTGAGCCAACCGGAGGTATCGTCGTGACAGCCGCGTTTCTTATGCCCTGCGTCCTTATCTTAGCCTTCACCTTCTCGTCGAGCCTTGAGATAAACGGCTGAGCCAGATGCTTCTCAGCATCGAAGGCTGGGAAGCTCCCTTTCTCCTTGGCCAGCTCCGTTGAGTAGTCGTAGAAGACGTTCTTGATCCTCTCGAAGAGATGGTCAACAAACTCTATTGTCGAGTCGTCGTCATACTTCAGTCCTAGCTTGATCAGCATGTCTCCAAGCCCCGTGATTCCCACGCCTATCCTCCTGCTCCAGAGGGATGCCTTCTTCTGCTGAGGAAGAGGATGCCTCTCAGAGTTGTAGTCAAGGACATTGTCGAGGAACCTCACAGCATACTGGCACGCCCTTGTCAGTGAGTCCCAGTCTATGCTCGCCCTCTCTGTGAACGGCTCTCTCACGAAGGCGCTCAGGTTTACAGAGCCGAGGCAGCAGCAGCCGTAGTTCTCGAGCGTCTGTTCACTGCATGGGTTTACTCCCTCTACCTCCATCCCGTTGTACTCGGTTGTTGACTCTCTCTTTATCGTATCCCAGAAGAGAACGCCAGGCTCGTCTGACTCCCATGCGCCCTGCACAAGCTGCTTCCAGACATCCCTCGCCTTTACAACTCTGTTCATCTCAACCTTCTCGTTCTTGAAGTGAAGGAGGAAATCTTCGTCCTTCTCGACCGCGCGCATGAACTCGTCAGTTATCTTCACGGACACGTTTGCGTAGTTGACCTTCTTCAGGTCGCGTTTCACGTTTATGAAATCTACGACGTCAGGGTGGTCCACCCTTATCGTGATCATGAGGGCTCCCCTTCTGCCTGCCTGGCCTATCGTTCCTGTCGTTGTGGACAGCAGCTCCATGAACGATACAGAGCCTGAGCTGTAAATCGCGGCGTTGTTTACAGGCGACCCTCTTGGCCTCAGTACGGAGATATCCGTCCCAACCCCTCCGCCATAGCTGTAAGTTCTTGCAGCTTCCTTGCAGAAATCAAATATTGCCTCTATCGAATCCTCTCTTATCTTGAAAAAATAACAATTAAGCAAAGTTGACTTTCTTGGCTGGCCAGCCCCGAAGAGGATCCTTCCTCCCGGGACAAATCTGAAGTCCTCGAGCAGCCAGTAGAACTTCGCTGCCCACTCCCTCCTCCTCTCTTCGTCCGCCTCCACGGAAGCAAGCTCTGTGGCGACCCGTCTCCACATCTGGTCCGGAGTCCTCTCCACCTGTTTTCCGCTGGGGTCCCTCAGCGCGTACTTTTCGTAAAATACACGTGCCCTCAGCTCGTCCCCGCCGAACGCGGCGAGCGTCTCGGGGGGCAGCTGAACCTCTATCCTTCTCTGCTCTCTGTCATCCGGAGAGTCGCGTGGCGTTTCGACTATCGATGTCATAAATCGTCCCCCACTCCAGTGTTTTGGTATATATATTTCCGGCTCGGCTAACCCGGCGTTGACAAGAAGTCAGTTCTGATGCAACACTTGCGGCGCAGTGAAGCAGCCTGATGTGAACTCTTTTTGACATGAACACAAACAGAACCTCCCGATCGTGCTCTACTCGGCAGTCGAGTACTGTATCGTGGCCACCGACTTGCACCTCTTGCACCTGGCCGCCTTTGGAGGGAGTTTCGTCCCGCAGTTCCTGCACACAGAAACAGAGACGTTCACCTTGAAGTACGAGAGCTTGGGCGTCGCGTTGAGTATCACGTTGTACACAGAACGCGTGTCTTCGAATGGGCCGTCCAGAGTGACTGAGAGCCCGCCCTGCAGTCCTGTCGATAGCTTGGAGATGTACCCAACTTTGTCCGCGTTCTCAAGGTCAGACATCACGAGCCTGGGAGACTGCGAGTATCCGCCCTTCTGAAGTGGCTGCATGTTCGCCTTCCCGTATTTCTCGGCGTCCAAGCCAGCAAGCCTGGCCGCGCCGTCCTGGTCGAGCATCGCGACAGCAAGCCTGTCGTTCTTTCCAGACTTGTCTACAGCAACCTGCGTGGCCGTCTGGACTATCTTCTCTGCCAGCTCGTACCTCGAGCCTGTCGACGGGTCCCTGATCAGGCTTGCCAGTGTCTCATCGAGTCCCACCATATTCATTATGAGAGGCATTGTATCCGAGGTTACTGCATCCGAGCCAGCTGCCAGAGCGGGGAGCAATCCACGCTTGATTGTCCTCTCTATCATCCTCCGCCTCGTGGAGAGCGCGTCAGAGGCGACACCTATCAGCAGTGCGAGCTTCGCCCTGAAATAAGTCTCGTCCTGGTTCGAGTCGTACGCAAGCCTTGGAAGGTTCAGGCTCAGGTTATGAAGCGCGCTTATGTTGTCAGCCTGCATCTCCTGCGGGAGCATCCCGGCGTTCAGCCCCAGAAAGCTGCGCCTCTGGTCGGATGAGAAGAACGCAAGTCTTCCCCCGTTGAATATTATCGCGGCGGCCTCCTTGAGCGTCTTGGTGTCGTCTATCCTGTTCGGTTTGGCGAGGAGGAGCCTTATGTCTGGCCTGGGTGTCTCCTCCACGAAAACCCTGTACGCGGCAAGCGTAGCGTCAAGCGTCTTGTCCATCACGTCCCTTCCAACATCCTCCAGCCTGTACGGGTTGAGCTCGACGCTTATCGTTGGGCCGTCAAAGGAAGCAAGTTGTGCGCTCGTCGCCTCGAAGAACCTGGTTATCGTAGCTTCGAGTTCCCTCTTTCCCCTTGACTTGCAGAACGGTGTGATGTACTGGAGGAAGTTCCTGAACGTTATCTCCCTTGAAACCTCCCTGCAGAGCATTGCAGACATTCCGAGCACCATGTTGAGGGCCCTCTCTACACTTTCAGGCGCTGGCACCATGGATACGTTGTGCAGCCTGCCCCTCGGGTTGAATCCTGCACTTCTCATCGAGAGAAGGTCGACGAAGACCGTGTCAGGAGTGAGCCCCCACGCACCCGCGTCAGAGATGTGTATGTCACCAGAGAGGTGGGCGTCGGCGACATCCCTCGGCAGCTGCTCGAGTAAAAGGTACTCAGAGAACACTGCCTTCCCCGTCTGGTGGATCAGAGACTCCACGTTTCCGCCGTCCTCCCCGGCCTTGCTGAGTAGCTGCGTGACGTCGTATATCGGCATTCCGAGTCTCGTGAGCTTATGCCTGTACTCCTCCAAATTGTGCTCCACGAGCAGCGCGTTAACTATCTCCCTTATCAGGGGGGCTGTTAGGTACTGAGTCTGGAACTTGTACAGCCTGGACTCTGTCTCACTCGTTATCTTCTGTGCAAGCTCAACCGGCATACCCGCCTCCTTAACCAGAGATTGCAGTATCTTGTTAGCGTTGAACTCCTCCATTGTCTGGTGAGACGTCCGCACATACAGCTTCCCGCTCTCGACGAGCGACTGCTCCTCTATCTGCCTGGTCAGGTTGAGGACAAGCCTGCCCAGATTCGTTACTGTGTACTTCCTCTCCTGCCTGTTGAGCTGTATCAGCAGCTGCTTCACAAGCTTTCTCAGGTGATAGGCGAACTTGCCAGATTCCTTCTTCGATTTGAAGCCAGCAAGGGTCTTGAGGGCGCTGTACGTCAGCGGACCCTTGATGTTGAGGATCCGGAGTATCTCAAGCCTCTGAGGCGAGGCTATGACGCTGTAAATCGTCTTGACGCGTCTGGGTGCTGCTTGCAATGCAGCGCGAGACGTCGTTGTCAAATGTATTTAACATTACGATAACTGAAGTTCAGCAATTACACTCGGCCCCTGGTAACAGGTCATCGTTCATACATAGTTCACAATTACGCTGTAGCCCTGCCTTGTAATTGAGGTAAAATGATTTCTACCAAATGAACCCGGATAAAGTGTAGAATGAAATGATGCGTGCTGCAGGAAGATGCAGAGAGTTTCACCACGGACGAGGCCAGAAGGCATCCGCCAACAAGTTATGGCGGGGGTTCGTCTTTGCAGGCAGCGTGAGAAATAGGGTCATCGATATGACTGTCAGAAATTACTTCATCGTTAAACATCAAGCACCTGTTCCATATCCCAGGCCGACGTTTCAATGGAGTATCATGCGGCCGGCTGACCGACAGAGCCAAGATTGCGACGCCTGTGCCTTGGTTGACACAATATAGCCACTTGAAGCTCGTTGTCAAACTTGTATGTTTTAGGCGAAAATAGGGGGCTAGGAGACGCTATCGCATCTTCCCTCTCTACGTGGAACTATACCAAGTTACAGTGAAGCTCGTACCGTCGCTGCTAAGAGACGATGAGGATGCCTTGACGCCACCGGAGCTGTCGACCATGGTTATGGCCACCACGGAGGTGCCGAATGAGCCGATGGCGCCTGTCGTCCCGCTTATCGTCGCGTAGTTTGTCGAGGCCACACCCGTGTAGTCTGAGCCGAAGGATGCGGTGCCGAAGTCGGCCAGCGGCAATATCGACCCTCCAGAGGAGGGTGCTTCTGCTATCCATTCTGCCGAGGTCCTCTGCGCGTTCACCTTCGCCGATGTGCTGAACGTCTGGCCTGTCGTCACGTCTGTTATCGTCACGACGAACTTACCACTGGTGTACTGGACGCTCGCCGAAATCACGTCACCGGCGTGTACGCTAATCGTAGTTATTTCGAATGATGGCCTCGGGTAGAACTCGTACCACGCGAAGTATGTCGCAGTTCCACTCTGGCATTCAGCCAAAGTGCCCGTCTGCTCGACAGTACTGTCGCTGTAGCCGTCTATTCCTACCCAGAACGCGGCGTATGTGTTGCCCGAGGAAGGGCAGGTGACAGCCGGTTGAACCCAGGAACCAGATGCTGTAGTTACGGAGCCGGATGCGCCTGTGACTACGTAGCCGGCCCAGTTCAGAGAGCTGGTCGTGCTGGCCTTCACTATGGGTCCGGAAGCGAGGAACGCGGGAGCAAAGGCTGTGGCCGGTAACACGGCGAATCCAGAGATGACGAATAAGCAGGACACAAGCACGGCTGCCTTCGTTCGCAACGTACTGCGAAAACATGACATCTTTTATAAACGTAGTGCAGTCTTTTCGCTGTGGCCCGGCAAGGATGGAGGCGCTGGACATACGGAGATCAAGTTGCACCACACCCGCCTCGAATGGGTTTGCCGAGTCTACATTGCTTTCATCCTCGTTCGTCTTCGCCCCTGTCCCCCTACGTCGTTCCACCTGACGAAGGAATTGACGACGCCGTAGACATTCGCATCACTAACCACCCTTCTCTTCGCGGCAGAAGACGCGGAACCTGCTCAGCCCGGACTCGCAAAAGTGCACGCCGTGGATAGAGCGGCTCGTCATCAAGACGCTCTGCAGGAACTCACCTTCTCTCCTCCAGTCCAGCTGCCTTTCTGGTTGCATGGGCTACTAGGGCTCTAGGCGATTCAATAACGGGCGGGAATGGCAGGGTCATAGCAGTCATTACCGTACCGGAATAGGTCGGGTTACGGTCGTGCTCAATCTGACTGAATCTGCCAAAAATGGTGGGGTCGGCCGGATCTGCTCACTTCACTTTTGACGGGGTCAGAGAGGCTTTCGCGGCCTCTTTCTTGCCAACGTCTGACCACTCGATTTCAATATCTTCTGGTTTGTATTAAAGCAGCAACAACCAAATGAAATTTACCGCGGCGTTCTTCCTTTTGCCCGGAGTTTAAGAAGAAAATCATCACAATGAATCATCGTCGTGAGGACTTCGGCGGAGGATTATGTTCAGCGAGATCCTGGACGTAGATTCCCACTAACCCAGTGATGATAAGAGCGATGGCCGCAAGTAGTGTACCAGGATAGGTGCAAATAATCAGTAGACCTGTTATGACAAGCAGTTGGTACCCTCGCAATGCGCGAGTGGTTCTGGTCAGGTAAACGCCGGTGCTCCCTATCAGGCCGAAAATTATGTATTGACCTACGAACACAACCGTCTGGGCCCACAACGAATACTTGGCAGAAACTAGCAAGATGGGGAGCCAGTTCAGACCTGCTAACCTAAACCCTGCGATTTCAGGCGGCCGCCCCAAGAATGGCTGTGCGAGCAGGAGAGCCCAGCTCACAACAGTGATTAGCGTAAGCCAAGGCCCTTTCCTAAGGGGTTCCAAGGCTCGGAACTAGTCAGGCTGGTGCCTAAAACGTTACGGTCAGCTGGGGGAGCAGTAATTGTAATTGCAAATCTCGATGTATGTGATGTATATGTAGTAGTTGTTAGACCCGCCGTTAAAATTAGAACTAGAGGTGGGGCTGGTGCAGGTTACGAAACAATTCGACTGACTATAGGCCTCTACCTGTGCACCTTCACTCGCCCAGTACTGATTCAAAGATCCTCCCGATACTCCACTGAAAAGGTGGGCCCACGACGCACTCCCTTGCAATACAGCATTGCCGTCAAGCACTGCGTCCCAAATGACGGGGGTGCTATTGACGCTGGCCGGGTTGCAGATTATCCCACCTCCCGATTGTTGGAAGCAGTACGTGTAGTGGTACGTCAATGTCGCGTAGAGATAGGAGTTGGCCTCACTCGGAGAATCCGTGGCCACACTCCCATAGTAGTTTACTCCCTCAATCAAGTACAGGTAGCCGCTGGTTGAAGTCGTCACAGGGCCGTTACCGTTGGCGTCGTACTGTCCCCAGGCTTCTGTGGTGAACGCTCCACCACAGCAGTCGTTGGACTTGGCGTAGATTGGTTCCCAGCCATTCTGGTCGTACGCAAACGCGCATTCAGACCCAATGTTGGTGCCACCAGCATTGTAGAAGGTAGTGCAGGTTCCGCCTGTCTGGGACGAAGCCGGAGACGTCAACGAGTTGTTATAGGGAGGGGAGTAGGAAGTGGCCGCGACCGCAGCAGGCGCTGCCAGCATGGTGAGAAAAAGAAGATAGACTCCCAGGACACCGGCTGTCTCGAGGAGCGGCTTGTTGTGGGTCATTTATGCCACCTGGAAGGTGAAGGTGAACGCATCCTCCTCGTAGATTCCCGGGCCAGAATTCTGGTGCTGGAACGCATAAAGGGTAATCGTCAGTGGTCCGCTCTTAGTTCCAGTGTGCGTCAGGATTACTGGGACTATCACGAACGAAGGAGTAATAGGTTCGAATGCATGTGAGAAAATCTGACCTTGCGGAAAGGACAGCGAAGTGCTGTTGGGTAGAGGTATGTGATATCCCTTTACTATGGCACCGGGTCCGAAGGAAAGTCCGGGTGAACCAAGCGCTATGTAGAACGTGCCCCCCACAGGCGAGCTCACATTGAAGAGTAAGGTTTCGGCCAGTCCGTTCGTGATAACCGTGGAAGTATTGAGTAACTTGGCCGACAGACCGTAGGTTCCAAAGGTACCCGACATCGTCACAGTTGGCAAATTGCTGAAGCCAGTGGTAGATGTTTGCTGCGACGGTTGTGATGCCACCATAAAACCACCCAAGGCCAACGTCACCATGGCTCCAAGTGCAATTATGGCTGGCGACCAACCGCGCCTTTGGTTATTCAACCGACGTTTAACATCGCAACGTGTCATATATCTTTAACTGACTCTGAAGCAAACATGTGGCACCAAAGAAACGACGAATATACTTGGAAATTACATAGACAATTTTCTATGGAATCACCTACTCACTCAAACATACCCACAGCCAACATTGGCCGCTCGACTAATATTGACTATGGTTTTGCCGCTCTGAGCGAACGCGTTTCCAAGAACTGCGAGGATTTCAGGAAGCAGTTCGGGTTCTCGCAAACAAGAGATGTAACCATAGAAATTGACAACAGGATTTCGAGGACTCTATGTCCCATCTACCACTCCGTGGGAAGGAGTAACCCCCGGTGTCTTGGTCCCAATCGCCCGACAAAGCTCCAGAGGAAGTTTACCCAGAGGACCCTAGTCTTGGTCCTGATGGCAGTGGCCCTCGCGTTCTTAGTCGTCATGTTACACCTGTAACCACATCCGGCGCGGCAGAGGCTAGGTTCGGCCAGATTATTGTTCTGTTGTCGGTCCCGGGCGCCAATCCCCACGGATTCCAAGCTTACCTTCGCTGGGATCGAAGCCAGATTTCAATGTCCTGGTCTAACTATCTCTCGATTCGGCAACCTGTTTATGACGTTAAATGCCGCACGAAGTTGAGAAGAATTAGTGGGAACAGAGATCAAGCTGAACCAGTGAAATTGGTGGGGTCGGCCGGATTTGAACCGGCGGTCTCAAGCGCCCAAGGCTTGAAGCCTAGACCAGACTAGCCGACGACCCCTGGATACCCGCTCGCCTGAACGCGGTAGTTATGGGTTCTGGGCTCTCGACACGAACCTGTTCCCTTCAATAAAGTAACGCCAGGGCAGGTCAGTCCCGCGCGTGATGCCGATTCGGCCGCTCACACCTACGCTCACAGCGGTAGCCATCGATTCAACGAAGAGTCTTCCAGACCTTATCAGGTCCTCACCGTTAAAGTCGTCGTCGATTTTCATAGCCTTCGTCAGCTTTCCCGGTCCGTTCGCCAGCTCGACCACATCTCTTACAGGCCTGTTCCTCATCATTACCTCAATCCCCTCTAGAGGCTGTAGCGCTCGTATCAGCACCGCACCAGGCTTACCTGCACCTTCTGTCGTTATGTTCAGACAGTAGTGGTTTCCATAGGTGAAGTACACGTAGGCATGTCCCGGCTCACCGAACATCACCTCGTTCCTCATGGTCCTCCCCCTGTAAGCGTGACTTGCAGGGTCATCCGAGCCCCTGTACGCCTCTACCTCGACTATCATCCCAGAGAGCCTCCTGCCCCTCAGCACCCTGACAAGCCTCTTGCCAAGCAACATCCTGGCCACGTCAGGAGTGTACCCCTCGAAGAAGGAGCGGCTCAGCCGGCCCATTATTGACGCCTTCCCAGTACATTTTATATATGCCAGTCGGAGGCTCAGGTTAATACAAGACAGGCTCCTGGCCGGCCATTGTAGTGAGAAGATGAGCTATATGTCAGAGAAGGTGAGTGTGAGTGGGAAAGCGAAAGGTGCTGAGTGAGTCTAATCTAAAGGAACTTGTCCTCCCACAGCAGGGTGAGCTGCTAGGCCGGGTCACCAAGATAGCGAGCGGCGACCACGTTATGGTCAAGTGCACAGACGGCAAGGTGAGGCTGTGCAGGATAAGGGGAAAGATGAAGAGGCGCGTCTGGATAAGGGAGAACGACATAGTCCTGGTGGCTCCCTGGGATTTCGACGACGACAGGGCCGACGTCCTATGGAGGTACATCAAGGCACACGAGGAGTGGCTCGCGCAGAACAATTACCTTCCAGCCAACTTCTGATTACCCGACAGGTTTGGCTCTTCTGAACACAGCGTAGAAAGACGTTATTCCCGCAACGTAAAACACGCCTGCAAGATAGAACGGGAGGTCGAAGTAGCCAGACTGGAGAAGAACGCCTCCTACGTATGTCGAGACGCTGTTTGGCAGTCTCCAGATGACGCTGTTCACGGCACTCGTGAAGCCCCTCTCCTCCGGCCTCACCTGGCTCATTATGAACGAGTCGAGGAGAGGGCTGCTCATATTCATCAGCATAGACCTGACGACATATACACTCCCTGCCAAGACAACGTCGGGTACTACCGCAAGGCTGAACATGAACAAAGTTGAGATCCCCGTCGTGGTCACTATTGCCCCCACCACCCCTAGCCGCTTTGAAAGAGCGGGGCTGGCTATCGAGCCGAATCCGATCGTGACATTGCTCAGCGCGAGCAGGGGTCCGCTCACGGAGTCCGATACTCTGAACTTGTAAAGCATCCATGTAGGGATCAACGGTATTATCAGGCCTGCCCCGAACCCTATCAATCCGTTTATCGTAGTGAACTTTGCTATGATGCCCCAGTTTCTGCTACCCGCCTCACGCTGCCTGATGACCTCTCTGTACCCCCTCAGAAGCACCCAAAGAAAGAGCGGCGTCGAGAGGTTGGCCGCTGCAAGGACACCAAGCGTCCATATATGGAGAGAGTCTATGGATGCACCTGTCAGTGAATGAATCGCCGGGAAGGCGAGAGGCATCGCGAACCCGACCGCCGTGAGCACGTTGGACACAACAAAGGAGAGAGAGAGAAAGCAGACGTCCTGCTCTCTACGTCTGTCTGGTCTGCAAGTATCGCATTCCAGCTTGCGAGTGTGGCCGACTCCGCCAAGCCGAACAGTACCGCGCTGAGCAGAAGCGGAACGAGACTTCTCGTGAAGACGAAGATGAATATTGCTGGCGCGACGCCTGCGCTGCCCAGTATAAGTATCCACTTTCTGCCTTTCCTGTCAGAAAGGAGCCCCAGCGGGACTCCCACGAGTATCACAACGGCTCCCTCGACGGCTATGAGCAACCCCACAGTTGCAGCGCCCACATTCACCTGCGGAAGGTATCCTGTGAGGTATACCTGGAAGTATCCGACTGAAAGGTTGTTCACAGCGAGTGCGTACACGAGCAGCCTGACCCTTCGCGGCACTCCCGACAGAAACGACATGTCCGGCGTCAGGCCGCTCCTGCTTCCCATTAATTAACGACCAGACGGAAGGACTGGCCATGCGTGTCGTGGCTGACCTCCAGGTACATTCGAAGTACGCACGGGCCACAAGCCCAAACATGGACCTTGAGCACATCGCCTCGGGTGCCAGATCAAAGGGCCTCAACCTCGTTGGCACAGGCGATTTCACTCATCCTGAGTGGCTGAAGGAGCTGAAGACGAAGCTCATGCCCGCCGAGGGGTGCGGCGTGTACACGTACCTCGGAGTGAGCTGGATTCTCACAGGTGAGGTCAGCACCGTCTACGAGAAGGGCGGCAAAGTGAGGAAGGTCCACCACCTGCTCATCGCTCCGGACTTCGACGCAGTGGACCAGGTTAACGAGCTACTTGCAAGCTACTCGAATCTCGCCTCTGACGGTCGACCTGTCCTTCGGGGCCTTACCTCTCCGTCTCTTGTGGAGCTTGTATACTCTGTATCCAGCAAGATAGTGGTGATACCTGCGCACGCATGGACTCCCTGGTTCTCTGTGTTCGGGAGCAGGTCGGGCTTCGACTCCCTTGAAGAGTGTTACGAGGACCAGACAAAGAGGATCTTCGCGATAGAGACAGGCCTCTCCAGCGACCCTCCAATGAACTGGAGGCTCTCCTCCCTCGATGGTGTTTCGCTTATTTCAAATTCTGACGCCCACTCTCCTACTCCCTGGCGGCTTGGCAAGGAAGCGAACGTCTTCGAGCTGCAGCAGCTCACGTACGACGATGTGTTCAATGCAATCAGGAGCGGGGAGGGGTCCAGATTTCCATTCACCATCGAGGTGGACCCAGCTTACGGCAAATACCACTATACTGGCCACAGAAGGTGCGGCGTCTCTCTTCCGCCTAGGGAAGCGGCCTCACGGGGGAACAGGTGTCCAAAGTGTGGCAGGAAGCTGACCATGGGTGTGCTTCAGCGGGTGGAAGAGCTTGCGGACAGGCCAGAGGCCTACGTACGCCCCAACGCCGTTGCCTTCAAGAGGCTCCTGCCTCTCTACGAGGTGATATCATTCTCGGAGGGGAAGGGAGCGCACTCGAAGAGGTGCCTCGAAATCCACGACAGGCTGGTCGGGGCCTTTGGAAGCGAGCTACAGGTTATGCTCGAGGTCCCGAGGGATGCTCTTCTCCGCCACTCGCCCGAACACGTGGTCGACACAATAATCGCTGTCAGGGAAGGCAGGCTCGAGTTCGAGCCTGGGTACGACGGGCTCTACGGCAGGCCCAGGTTCGCCTGACTCTTCTTTTCTCCTCATCCTCAGACAGTAATCTTCCCGCGCCCCGAACATTCATATATGAATAGATTCAGGAAGGCGCTACCTTGTCCGTCTACCTCATCGACCCCAAACAACTGCGGCGAATAAGGGTGCAGCTGAACATAACTCAGGCCGAGCTTGCCAGGGCGTCTGGTGTGAGCCAGTCTTTGATAGCCAAGCTCGAGTCAGGGCGCGTCGACCCATCATTCACGACAATCAAGGCAATCACCGAGGCACTCCGCTCCCACATTAGGTCTGAGGGGAGAAAGGCATCTGAGGTGATGTCCTCCCCCGTGATATCGCTGCAGTCAAGCGCGCCTCTCTCTGAGTGCATCAACCTGATGAGAAAGAACGGCATCTCGCAGCTTCCTGTCTTCTCTGGCACAAAGCTGCTCGGGTCGATATCGGAGGGGCACATAGTGTCCCTTCTGAACGGCTCAGAGAACCCAAAGGAGCTCCTCTCCAGGCCTGTCTCTCGCTTCCTCGAACCAAGCTTCCCCATCGTGAACATGGGCACGCCGGTCGAGGCTCTCTATTCTCTCTTCAACTTCGTCCCGGCTGTACTCGTCGCATCGGAGGAGAAGATTGAGGGGATAATCACTAAGATAGACCTGATCGCCTCGCAGGTCTGAAGCTGCAGGGTTTGACTACTATCGAATCGATTCCTTTTCTGGTGGGGACGGCCGGACTTGAACCGGCGGTCTACAGGTTTCTTTGCAGCTCCAATGCCTAATCATCCACGCTGCCGTGTCATCAAACCCATAGTTTGACCACTGGAGCCTGTCGCCCTGCCTTGCTGGGCTACGTCCCCACCATGCTCGGACGGGCTGTCTTCGCATGGCTTTAGAGTTTCCCCATGGATGCTTCATTCAGCCCTGTCGATCGTGGCAGTCATGCAGTGAGCACCGCCGTACCCGCCCGTTATCTCCTGCAGCGTTATCGGGACTGTCTCAATTCCCAGATCTTGGAACTCCTTCTTCCTGGGGAAGAACTGACCTGTCTCAGTCAGCCTCCTTCTATCCTGCTTAGCCTGCTCCCACAGGGCGCCGTACCTTCCCGGGTTGCCGCTCGCCTGAGCCCCAAGATTTCGCATCACCTTTTCAGCGACTATGTCTGTCTCTATCGCTATTATTCTCCTGTCCCTGACACACAGAAAGTTTGACGCATAGCACATCTGCTCCAGTGTCGTTATTGGCACTATCACGAATTTCTTCTTCTTGAGGTACTCGTGCAGGTTCTCCGAACTCCGCCTCAGCGTGTACCTTCCTGCAGCATTCTTCCTGTACACCTCTACCCTGGCCCTCTTGAGCAGAGGCTCACACCCGACCGCTATGCCTTCTCCGGCAATATTCACGTATGTGTCGAGGTGCATGTTGATCATCGGGTCCCTCTGGTTGCCCGGTATCAACGGATGGGCTGGCTGGTGGACAACAGCCACCTCGTCGAAGTCCAGACCATTCTCCAAAACCTGTTTTACCCCAGCACTGTTCGTCCTGTCCCCCTGGCCCACCATCGCAAACGTGTCTGCAGGCAGGAAGTCACCTCCCTCAAACGTGCCTGGCGACCTTATACTGTGCACTATCTCTGCACCCATGAGTTCGAGTATTGTCGCTGTCACTACAGTCTCCATCCTCCGCTGCGGCTTCGCCATCCTCCCGACTACCACCCCCATGTCTGTTACAGCCTGCTGGTCTCTCATGAAGAAGAGGTTCGCGAGGGGCACATCCAGTGTGACCCTCGGGAATATCACCCTGGTTCCCCTGCGCTTTTCAAGCACAAGCTTCGGCTTGAGCACAAGTATGTTGAAGACAGTCTCCGGGTCCATTGTCTCTATGTTCTTCTCGAAGGCGCTCTGTGCCCTTTCCCTCTCCGCCTTCGGACCCTCGAATCTCACTATACCAAGTGCTAGCCTCCTCGACTGCTCGAGAAGTGTGTTCTCGCCCTTCGCGAGCTCAATCGCTATTCTCTTGAGGCGTCTCACTCTAACTCCCTCCTCATTCAGAAGGTACTCGAGCTCCCTGTGCTCATGGACCGCATCGTCCATGCTGAACGCCCTCTCGTAGAGGAACGAGTACGGTTCGAGGAGGCCGAAGAACATCTCTATCCCTGGCCTGTGCATCACAACCTCCCTGAGCCTGTGCCATTCTGCCCTCACCCTTGTCTTCATGGTGGCCATGCCCCTAGCTGGTCTTCCTGTGCTATATTGCGGTACCGTACTAGGGCGGTGCCCGCGCCATCCTTGCTAGCCCACCAGGTTCCAGGGCTTCCCGCCGTCTGTTATCTTGGCCGGAAGTCTCTCCTTCCATTTCTTCAGGAAATCGAGGTCCTCGGCCCTGTTCCTGAGCGAGTCCGGGAGCATGACGGGTATCTCATCTATGATGGGGTAGTACCTGCTGCACTTCTCACAGAACAGAACACCCTCAACTATTATCTGGTCCCTCACACTGAACTCGAGAAGCTCCAACGGATAGTGCTTGTCTATCGGGCAGGCGAGTATATCCAGCAACCTGCGCTGCATCACCTGAGCAGGCGGGGCCGACCGGATATAAATGCTCCAGGCCGCCACGAAAGGTTAATCTACTCACCGTCGACCGCTTTCGAAGCAGCCGGCCACAGCGCACGGGCCCGACCTGGACTCGTTCCGAACCCAGAAGTCAAACCGTGCGTCGTCACCATGTTACTGAGCTCCGAAAGGGCTCGGGAAGTGGTGATGCCGGCGCCCATCTGGACAATCACACCGACCTGAAGTGCGAATTACAGGTACAACTGTGGGCCAGGCCTCCAGAATGTTTAAGTCCAAGTGGCGCATGGCTTGCTTTGGAGTGTTCTAAGTGTCGCCGTTCACGAGTATTCAGCTCCAGCTAAGCGATTACACAGGCACCATACTCTACGCGATAAGCCTTCTCTTCTTCATCGTCTACGGCTTCTACGGAGCCAGGATTCAGGTCTACTTTGCGCTGAGCGACATAGGGAGGGGGCTGAACAAGCTGAAGGTTATGAAGGACAAGGCTAGGAAGGAGACGATAGAGTACCTCACTAACACAGGAAAGACCCCCACCGACCCCACTGAAAGGATAGACCAGTTTCTTGACTACGTCACAATAATGCCTGTCGATATAGACCCACAGGGCCTTGTCGGTAAGATAGACCACGTGGTGACAACGAGGAACGACAGGGTAAGGGCAGAGGTAGGAGCGCTGATAACCAAGAACGACCCGATGACAGTCTCTGTCTCGGAGAACCTGCTCGAGGTAGCTTCCTCTCTGAACATGATACACAAGATAGTTCGCCACTACTACCTCCTTGGCAAGAAGACAAACTCATACTTCACCCTGGTTCAGCTGCAGATGATAATGCCAATGATAATCCAGGAGGCAGACGCCCTGCTGAACGCCATCGACTCCTTCAAGGTTGGGCAGCCAGTTGGGGACGGCATAGGCCCTGTCATCGCATCCCGCTACATGGTTGGGAGGGAGAAGCAGCCGATTGCAAAGGACACAGTTATGGCGATATCGGAGTACAAGGGAAGGAAGCTCTACGTCGTGAAGGCGGAGGGGCCGATGGCTTACGTGGGCCAGCCTGGCGTGGCGATGCAGAAGATAATCGAGGAGATGGGCGTGAAGCCGAGCGCGATAATAATGGTCGACGCAGCTCTGAAGCTCGAGGGAGAGAAGTCGGGTGAGATAGCAGAGGGAGTCGGAGCAGCGATAGGAGGAATAGGTGTGGAAAAGTTCCAGATCGAGGAGGTCGCCACAAAGCACAAGATCCCGCTTTACGCGATACTGATCAAGCAGAGCATCCTGGAGGCGATAACTGTAATGAGGAAGGAGATAGCCGAGGCGTCCGACAAGGTCGTTCAGACGCTCAACAGGGTGATAGAGGAGAAGACACACGAAGGGGACGATGTCGTGATAGCAGGCATAGGGAACACGATAGGTGTTGCACAATGATGAGCTCTGTTCCTGCGACAGAGAAGAAATCAAAGCTTCTCGTTTACACAATAGAGGAGTGCCCCGTATGCGGGCAGAAGACCAAACGCGCATTCCAGGTTGGAGACTACATCACAAAGGAAGCGTCCAAGTGTCCCAAGTGTGGGAACACTTCAAGGATAATACTCATCTACGGCGAAAGCGAACGCGTCAAGTGAGTATTGTAAGCGACCCGCCGTCAAGAGCCATTGTGTGCTCAAACTGCGCCACTGGTCTCCCCGATGCTTCAACAAGTGTCGGGTAGGCTCTGACAACCTTCCTCTTCACGAGCGCGCCAAGCATCTCATCCAGTCTCTGCCGGCTGTACCTGCCAAGGTACCACCTTGGTGTGAAGGGCAGCGTCTTCCTCTCGTCCCAAACCGTGTCCATGAACTCGTCCAGCTCTCTCTCGCCCACCCTCCTCCTCGCTATCAGCGAGAAGATCGTCTTCTGCGGGGAATCAACTACGTACCCAGAAGCATCCCCGAGTGTCAGGAACGGTTCGATCGCGAATACCTCGCTGTTCCTGAGCGAAGGCTGGTTCGGCATGAAGAGGTTCGGGATGCTCTTTCCCGCGTGGACGACGTATCTCTCAAGTGTGTGCCCGCTGAGGTTCTCTATTGTCCTGAAGCCTAGCCTCCTCGCCTCCTGGAAGATGGCCCTTCCAACCTCACCAACCCTGGTGTCCCTCTTCACAGTTTCTATCGCAGCTTCGAGCGCCCTTTCCGTTGCCTCCAGCAGAAGCTGATGCTCCGGGTTGAAAGTCATTGTCACAGCCGTGTCTGTTATGTATCCGTCGATGTGCACCCCGAAGTCTACCTTCAGCAGGTCGTCCTCCCCGAACACAGAGGCGTCGTCCTCCTGGGGCGCGTAGTGTGCCGTCACATGGTTCAAACCCAGACCGCACGGGAATGCTGGCTTGCCGCCCCGTGCCTCTATCTCCCTCTCGACAAGCCGCGATATCTCAAGCAGCGCCATTCCTGGCCTGACCGAGTCCCTCACCCACTGCCTCACCTCTCTCACCACCTTTCCAGACCTGAAATATTCCTCCGGTATCACGACACCTTCATCCTCACAACTCTTTTGAGCGTCTCCGCACGACCGCGAAGGCTGCGGTATTTCAAATTGATTCCAGCTCCGAGGTGCGAAGGTTGAGATACACCAGGGTAGCTACTGGCGGGACATTCGACCATCTCCACCTGGGCCACAAGGCACTCCTGGCCAAGTGCTTCGAGGTGGGAGACGAGGTGGTGATAGGCGTGACCTCGGACGAGTTCGTAGCAAGAGAAGGGAAGAAGCCAGACCTGCCGTACAGGGAGAGGGTAAGGAGGCTCAAGGAGTACCTCGATTCCTCCTTCCCCGGGCGCAGGTACAGAATCGCCAAACTCGACGACTTCTTCGGGCCTGGCATAGCCTCGCCCGATATCCAGGCCATCGTCGTCAGCAGAGAGACAGAGAGGAGGGTTCCGCTGGCCAACAAGCTCAGGGCGGCAAAGGGGTTCCCGCCGCTAGAGGTCGTGACTGTGGATTTTGTCATGGCCGAGGACGGTAAGCCAATCTCCTCCACAAGAATCAGGAAAGGTGAGATAGACGAAAACGGCAGGCTTGTCACGCCTGGCGCTCACCACGGCAAGAAAGCGCCCGGTCGGAAAGGGATTTAATCCGAAGGTGGCAGCCTCTCATCGTGGAGAAGGACAGGCTGGACCCGTGGGGCACAAGCACTATCAAGGACTACGGCAGGCTCCAGGCCGAGTTCGGCATAGAGCCGGTGTCCCCCCTGCTGTCCAGGTTCAAGAAGCTCAGCCAACACCTGAGCAGGGGAATAGACTTCGGGCAGCGCGACCTTGCAAGGGTGCTGGATGCAATCGACAAATCAAAGCCCTTTGCTGTAATGAGCGGAATAAAGCCGACAGGTAGCTTTCACCTTGGCACTAAGATGACTGCAGACGACATGGTCTACTTCCAGTCTCTGTCGAAGAACTCCACTGTCTTCTACGCGATAGCAGACGTGGAGGCGTACTGCGACAACGGTATCTCTTTCGAGCAGAGCTCGAAGATAGCGGTCCAGAACACGGCAGACATACTCGCACTCGGACTCGACCCTGACAGGGCAGTCGTGTACATGCAGAGCCAGGAGGTGAGGGTAATGCGCCTCGCCACTATCTTCTCCAGGGGTGTTACAAACAACATGCTGCGCGCTATATACGGAGAGAGGCAGATCGGGCTTTACCTCTCTGCCCTCATCCAGGCCGGCGACATACTCATGCCTCAGCTTCCTGAGTTCGGAGGACCCAAACCAGTCCTGGTTCCGGTGGGAGCAGACCAGGACCCGCACATCAGGCTGAGCAGGGACCTGGCAGCCAAGTATCACGACGAATTCGGCTTCATCCCTCCATCGGCTGTCTATCACAGGCTTATGCTCAGCCTCAGCGGAGAAACCAAGATGTCAAAGCGGTCCATCGAGTCCTCATTCACTTTAGACGACCCACCATCCTCCGCTTCGAAGAAGGTGCTGAGTGCATTCACCGGCGGCAGGGCCACTGTTGAGGAGCAGAGAAGGCTAGGGGGAGAGCCGGATAGGTGTCCTGTCTACGACCTGTACAGGTTCCATTTCGCGATCGATGATTCTCATTCAAGGAAGGTCCACGACGAGTGCGCCGGTGGCGTTAGAATGTGTGGCGAGTGCAAGCAGGAAGCTGCTGGGCTGGTGAAGCGCTTCCTCGAGGAGCACAGGGCGAAGCGGGAGAGGCTTATGAAGGACGCAGAAGAACTGCTGCAGAGAAGCAGAAGGATGCTCGCCTCTGCCGCCGGGTGAAAGGGGAGAAGAGATGGCCACACACCCAATGGAGCTGAAGGTCCTCTCAGTGCTCAGGGGGAGGGACTGGTGCGACTTCGATACCCTTGTCTCGGAATCTGGGCTTGGTCCTGACCAGCTGAGGCGGTCACTCGAGTGGCTCACCTCAAAGGGTCTGGCGGAGGTGAAGGAGAAAGCATCTCATGTCTACGTCGTGGCCACAAGCACGCCACCCGAACTGCTACTCGTGAGAAAGCTCAAGGAGAGCGGCGGCTCCCTTCCGCTCGACGCCCTCAGGCCAAACTTTGCGTCTGATTCGGAGTTCTCCGCCGCGCTCGGCAGAGCCAGGAGCGCTGGCTGGGTTGTGGTCGAAGGGTCCCCCGCTGTGGCAACGCTAGCCGACCTAGCCGCACCAGGGCAGCTCGAAGAGCTGATGAAACTCCTCTCGGCAGGCAAAGAGCCTCCAGCAGCCTACAGCGACATGCTCACTGACCTGCTCAGGCGAGGCATCGTCAAGAGGATAGAGAGGAAGAACGTGATGGCCAGGATCACGCAGAGCGGGCTTGCAGCACAGCTCGAACAAGCGCACGATTACGTTGAGAGGCTGACCCCCGAGATGTTAGCGTCGGGTGCTTGGCGCGGAGCCAGGCTCAGGCCCATAGACGTGACAGCAGGCGCCCCGAGGTACTACCCCGGCAGGAGGCACCCTGTCCGCGACTTCATCAGGGAGGTGAGGGAGGCGTACATCTCCATGGGCTTCACAGAGCTCGAAGGGGACAGCATCCAGCCTGCCTTCTGGAACTTCGACGCACTGTTCATTCCGCAGGACCATCCGGGGCGCGAGATGCAGGACACTTTCTACATCAAAGGCGCCAAGGCAACTTGGCTCCAGCGGAGGGGCGTGGTGGCGCGCGTCGCCTCGACGCACGAGAACGGATGGACAACTGGTAGCAGGGGATGGGGCTACAGGTGGAGCGTGGAGGAGGCCAGGAGGCTTGTCCTCAGAACACACAACACCGTCCTTACCGTAAGAGCACTTTCGGAGTACGGCGAGAAGGAGGCTAGGGTGTTCGCTGTCAGCAAGGTTTACAGAAACGAAAACCTCGATTACAAGCATCTCTTCGAGTTCCATCAGATGGACGGCATAATAGTAGGCAAGGGTCTGAACGTCAGGCACCTGATGGGATTCCTCAAGGAGTTCTACAAGAAGCTCGGTATGGAGGAGGTGAAGCTCTGGCCCACATACTTCCCCTACACCGAGCCTTCACTTCAGGTGATGGGCTACTCGAGCGTTGTGAAAGACTGGATTGAGCTTGGCGGCTCCGGCGTCTTCCGCCCCGAGGTCACCAAACCAATGGGCGTTGACGTTCCAGTCCTTGCCTGGGGGCCAGGTATCGAGAGGCTCATGCTTCTCAGGTACGGGCTTGATGACCTGAGAGAGCTGTACGCCAACGACCTTTCATGGCTAAGGAGAAGGAGAGCGTTTGCCCGTAGTAAGTATTGAGCTGAAGCGACTCGAAAGGCTTGTAGGCGTCCCGACCAAAGTCCTGCTTCAGCGCCTGCCTTACATTGGGCTTGATATAGAGAGCGTCGAGGCAGGGTCTGTCAGGGTGGAGTACAGCCCCAACAGGCCGGACTTCGGCACGGACTATGGCATAGCGAGAGCACTCAGGGGGCTCCTCGGAATCGAGTTGGGCTTGCCAAGGTACAGGCTGTCCAGGAGCGGGGTAAGCGTGAAGGTGGATGGCGCGCTCTCGCGCGTGAGGCCCTTCATAGCATGCGTTGTCGCCTCTGGTCTGAGACTGGACAGCGAGGACATCAGGCAGCTGATTTCGCTTCAGGAGGACCTGCACGAAGGCCTTGGGCGGCGGAGGAGGCGGGTTGCAATAGGGTTACACGACCTCTCTCGTGTGAAGCAGCCGCTATTCTACGAAGGGCTTCCTCCCTCCTTCAGCTTCGTTCCACTTGACATGAAGGAAGAGATGAGCTTGGCAAGGATACTGAAGGAGACCGACGTGGGGAGGCGTTATTCTGGGGCTCTCGATGGAGCGAGTGTCTATCCAGTGATAAGGGACTCTTCAGGCACTGTCCTCTCATTCCCTCCGATAGTTAACGGGAACGCCACGAGAGTCACTACCGAGACAAAGGAGATACTTGTGGACGTCACAGGCACAGAAAAGGCAGCCGGGGACGACGTCCTCGCAATATTTGCCTCAACCCTTGGAGAGATGGGAGGCAGGCTGGGTACTGTTGAGATAATCTCTGGTTCTGAACGCAGGGTCACGCCCGATATCAAGCCCCGTGCTGCCCCACTCGACAGCGCACTTGTCCGCGAGGTTACCGGTCTTGAACTCACAGAAAGGGAGGTCATCCAGTGCATAAGGAGAAGCAGGATGGACGTAAAGGGGAGGAAGGTGCTGATTCCGAGGTACAGGGTAGACATACTCCACAGGGTGGACATAGCTGAGGAGGTGGCCCTCGGGTACGGAATAGACAGAATAGGACCTCTCTACCCGCCGAGCGACAGGCCAGGAAGATTCAACCCGTTCGACCAGTTCCTCGACGGAGTGGCAGACCTGATGGCGGGTGCCGGGTTCATCGAGGTGATGACATATGAACTGACAGACAGCGAGTCGCTCTACGGCCGTTTCGGAAGGCCATCCGAAGGAAGAATAGAGGTTGAGAATCCAAGGAGCTCAGAGCACTCGGTGCTCAGGGATTCGCTGATACCCTCCCTCCTCTCTGTCCTCGCCAAGAACGTGAAAGAGGAGTACCCGCAGCGGATATTCGAGATAGGTCGTGTTTACTCACGCGTCGGTGGCATGCCCAGGGAGGAATGGCACCTGGCAGCCCTTTCAGCACACGCTGGCGCTGGTTTCACAGAGGCGAAGATGTATCTGGAGTCCTTCTTTGCCGTCTCCGTCGGCGCATCGGTCTCCACCCAGCCAGCCGAGCACTGGGCCTTCGCACCAGGAAGGTCAGCCTCCGTAACTGCACAGGATGTCTTTCTCGGGCACATAGGCGAGCTCAGGCCAGAGCCACTCGTTTCGTTTGGTCTCACAGTGCCTGCGGCAGGCTTCGAGCTGAGCCTCAGGCCCCTGCTGGACTCGGTGGGGAACACCTAAAATACAGGCCTGCCAACTCTCCGCCAGACGGCTTTCGTCTTACAGCGCGTTAAACGGCCACCTGCGAAGGCGGCAACGCTGTGATGAGCAGATGGTTTACCCAGACGCGCGACAGACGGAGGCCGTTTGCCCGTTGAAGAGGCTGGGTGAAGCTTCCAGTTCAGAACTGGAACATGATCCTTGCCCGTCAGAGACGGGCAACAACAACAAAATGTGAAGAGACATGCGGAGGGAGAGCAAGAGGTACGGCGAGTTCGTCGACTTCCTCGCTTCATTCGTCGTTGAGCTGAACCTCCTCTCGCTGGACGGATACGCTGTACTGGTCGAGGGAAAGCGCGACGCAGAAGCGTTGAGAAACGTTGGGTTCAGGGGAACGCTCCTGACGATGGCCTCTGTCACAGTGGCACGGGGGCTGCCCGACCACATCATCATTATGACAGACTTGGACAGGGAAGGTGGGCAGCTCGCGACACGCCTCTCCAGGAAGCTCGCTCGGCAGGGCGTGAATGTCTCGCTCAGCCACAGGAAGAGGCTTCTCCTCGCCTCAAGGGGCGTCTTCAGGCACATAGAGAATCTTTCAAGGTTCGGGGACCAGCTTGCGTAGCGCCAGACAAACCAAGCATTTATATTTGGCCTTTTTTGCCACCAATCAAGTTAAGCTGATTACGCTTAATCAGACTGAAAACGAGATGAAAGCATTTGCCAGATTCGGGTATAGTAAAATACCTCGTAAGACTGAGGTTCGAAGTTGACGGCGTAGTGGAGCGCGCGGACGTTATAGGCGCCATCTTCGGGCAGACGGAGGGCCTCTTCGGGCCCGAGATGAACCTTAACGAGCTCCAGAAGAGCTGGAAGGTCGGCCGCATAGAGATAAACCTAGAGTCCAAGAACGACAAGACACGCGGCGAAGTCATAATACCGATGTCAACCGACATAGGCACAGCAGCACTCATAGCCGCAGCAGTCGAGAGCGTGGACAAGGTAGGCCCCTGTACAGCCCGATTCTCCCTCGAGGGGATAGAGGACGTCAGGGCGACCAAGAGGAAGCAGATAGTAGACAGGGCGAAGCTGATTGTCAGAGAATGGAGCTCCAAGACATCAAGCGAGGGCGAAAGCATGGTGAAGGACGTCACGGAGTCGACAAAGAGGGCAAGGGTGGTGAACTACGGCCCCGAGAACCTACCCGCCGGGCCTGGTGTCTACACCTCTGACACGGTCTACCTTGTCGAGGGCAGGGCCGATGTCGTCCTCTTTCTGAGGGCAGGAATAGAGAACGTGGTCGCTCTCGAGGGCACAAGTGTCCCCGAGTCCATAATAGAGCTGGGCAGGAAGAAGAGGCTGATCGCCGTTCTTGACGGCGACAGGGGTGGAGACCTGATAGAGAAGGAGCTCGCACAGGTGGTCAGGGTGGACAAGGTGATAAGGGCGCCACCTGGCAAGGAGGTCGAGGACCTGACACCGATCGAAGTCCTCAACCTGCTCCGCGCAGAGAAGCTGGAGCCACCTCCAGCAACGCAAAGCGCGCAGAGGAGGGAGAGGCAGCCACACCACCCGCCCCCTCAGCCCGAGGCTGAAGACGAGCCAATAGTTGTCAAGACAAGGGAGGTCTACCCGTCCCTCAACGGCACACTCGAAGCAATTCTGTTCGACGAGTCTCTCCAGGAGGTCGGAAGGTTCCCAATAAGCGAGCTGGTCCAGAAGCTCGACTCTACGAACGGCGCCCGCTACCTTGTCTTCGACGGCATAGTGACGCAGAGGCTTGTCGACTCGGCGACGAAGGTGGGGATAAAGGGAATAATCGGGCACAGGACTGGAGAGCTGAACAACGTGCCGGACGACGTCAGGATAGGCACATTCAGAGACCTGGGCCTCGAGTAACGTTCCCGTTGATAGTTTCGAGCTTCAGCCCGAAGCACGGCCACTGTTCCCTCACAATCGAGTCTGCAGACGACCTCTGGGTGCTGAGACGGCTCATCCGGAAGGGGGATGTGGTTGTTACAAGGAGCTCCAGGGTTGTGAAGCTGGAGGACGAGTTCTCCCGACCAGACAAAGGCGAGAGGGTGAAGGTGACTGTTGCCCTCCAGGTGGAGGAGATACACCTTGACAGCAGCATCGAGAGGCTGAGGCTGAGGGGCTTCATCCGTGAATCCAGCGATGAAAGCGTGACCAAGGCAGGGTTCCACTCCCTGACTCTCACACCCGGCTACTCGCTCACACTGAGAAAGGAGAGATGGCGAGAACTCGACACAAGACTCGTCGAGTCCAGCAGGCGGTCTTCCAAGCGGTTCGTCCTGGTGGCAATCGACAGAAGAGAGGCTGGTGTGGGTTCTCTAGCCGGTTCTCATCTCTCCATAATTGCCACGATTGACTCCGGGGCGGGAGGCAAGATGGTCCAAGAATCCAGCTCTCAGCAATTCATGAGGAAGGTCTCTGACCTTGTAAGGGGGGCAGCGAAGGATCAAGACATCATCGTGCTCGCGGGTCCAGGTCATACCAAGAACGTGCTCGCAAACATGCTCTCACTCAACACGCAGCTCTCCGGTCGAGTCAGGGTAGTCGACGGTCTCGACATAGCCGGCGCGGACGGTGTAAGGTCTCTCGTGAAGCTGCCCTCCTTCCAGAAGCTCGCGGCCGATACAACTCTCGTTGAGATACAGAGGCTTGTCAGCGAATCGGTAAGACGTATAGCAGCAGGCGAGAGCAACGTTGCCTACACACTCCCCAGAGTCCTTGAAGCAGCTCGGGCTGGCGCGGTGGAATCGTGCGCCGTCTCAGATAACGTCTTCTCACTCGTCGATGAGGAGCAGCTCGTCGAGACGCTGGATGAGGTTGAATCAAGGGGAGGAAAGGTCTACATGGCCGATTCGACGCTCGAGTTCGGGAAGCAGGTCTCTTCACTTGGTGGAATAGTCGCCCTTCTTCGCTACAGGCTCACAGCTTACTGATGAGCGGGAAGATGAACTCCGAGAGTATGGCCAGTATTATCCCTCCCTTTATCATGTCCTTCCCAAGCCTCCTCTCCGCGTGGGTGAAGTAAAGCAGCACACCAACGAGAATGACAGAGACGTACGCCGCCCTCGACACCTCTACTACAGTGAGGTCGACAGTGGAGAGCAGACTGTTCACCATCGTGGCGAACTGCTGCGCCAGCTGCTGTATCACAGACGGTAGGTCTGGGGGTGGCTGTATGTCCTGAAGAGCTGCCACACCAGATTAACACCCCCACGTATATAATCGGCAACCGTCTCAGTACACGAGGTAAGGACCCAGAATTATGAAAAGTATCATCGTCACTGCTACGAGGCTTGTTGCAGTCGTAAGCTTCGCCGCAAGCTTCCCGCCCCACCTCTCCCCGAGTAACCCCCTGAGTCCTGCTTCGAAGGCCTGCCCCCCGTCGAAGGGATAGATTGGCAGTGCGTTGAATATAGCAAGGTTGAAGTTAACAAAGAAGAGCCAGTAGAGTGCGTTCGAGGCCGCGGGTAGCGCTGTCCCGAGGGGCGACCTGTAGAACATAACCATCGAATCAGAGAACGGCACAACGGACTGGCAGGCTGGGAGGGTGGGTATGCAGAAGTAAAGGAAAGGGCTCCTGAAGAAGGAGGTGGTGTATACCGATACCCTCGACTTCAGTGTCGAGTAGCCCACATCCTCAACGCCAAGAAAGGCCCTCACAGATGTGGTGTTGGTCTTGGTGTCGAGTACAGTTATGCTGGCAAGCCGGACGTTGTTCACAGGCACGCTCTGTCCGCCCCGCCAGAGTGTCAGATTGATCAGCTGGCCAGGCCTGTACCAGCTACTGTTGAGAACCTGCAGCGGATCGTCTATCTGGACGCCGTTGACAGCGGTGATGAAGTCCCCCGGCCTCAGGCCAGCGAGGTAAGCAGGGGAGTGCTGCTGCGGGCTGTCCCTGTACACGGACACCACGGCAAGCCCCCTTTCCTCGGGTTCCATGGAAGAGACGACGCTGAACAGGAGAAGGAGGCAGACAACTCCAAGCACGAAATTCACACCTACGCCTGCACCGAGAACCCTCCCAGAGTCCCTGGCCCTCGAGCTCTTCAGGACCTTATCGTCTATCTCAACGAAAGCGCCTATCGGGACGAAGAGAAAGAACATCAGGCCGGAGGACTTGACCGGGAAGCCGAGGCTCCTAGCCACAATCCCGTGCGCTCCCTCGTGGATCACCATCCCGACGAATATCGCGAGCCAGCCGTAGACAATCGGAAGGTAAGGGTTTATTCCAGGAAGGAGCACGTTCGCGAGAGGGCTCAGCGTCCTGATGTAGCCTGCCACCTGAGCACCACGCGGAGAGAGAAGTATCCCCAGCTGCGTCAGCTCCAGGTACAGCGCGATCGCGGCGGCGACTGGCATGAGGTAGAGAGCGAACCACGCGAGCGGCCCAGTAACCCTGTACCTGCCAAGCCTGTCCATCAGAGGCTGGAACCGCCTTGTCTTCAGCATCACTATTCCCCAGTGGAACTCGGCCCTCCTGTACTCCTCTGACAACAGCCTTCTTCCGGAGCGGGTTTGGCACTTGCTTTAAGCGTTCATATCGCTTATTAGTCATTCAGTTCAACGGCGTTCATCTTGAGTGCATGCTCCTGTGGAGGCAGGCCGGTGTACATACGCAGGTACTCGGGCGAGTCGCTCTGCTCTGACTGCTTCAAGAAATCAATAGTTGAGAAGACACGCAGGACGATCTTCCGTTACTCCATGATGCCCCACGGGTCAAGGGTAGGCGTCGCTGTTTCAGGGGGGAAGGACAGCCTATCCCTCCTCAGTGTGCTGAACCAGATCAACAGGGACAGCAGGTGGGAGCTTATTGCCCTCTCGGTCGACGAAGGTGTCGAGGGGTACAGGGAGGAGGCAATACTCAATGCTAGGAAGCTCTCAAAGGAGCTTGGGATACCTCACACAGTAGTGTCATATCAGGACCTCTTCGGCTTCACACTCGACAGGGCGCTCAACTGGAAAGAGGAGAGGGAGGAGTCTTCGTGCAGCCTCTGCGGAGTGTTCAGGCGCAGGGCGATAGACGAGGCAGCAGCGAGGGCTGGCGTGAATATAGTCGCCACCGCTCACAACCTGGACGATTACGTTCAGACCTTTCTCATGAACCTGCTCCACGGGGATGTCGGGAGGCTGGGATGGCTCCATCCGTCGTACACAGACGAGAGCTTCCCTATCAGGAGGGTAAAGCCCTTCCTTGAAATCTACGAGGAGGAGGTAGCACTTTACGCCTACCTCTCCGGGATCCCATTCCAGAGCGTGAGCTGCCCCTACATGCACGAGGGTCTGAGGAGCGAGGTCAGGGAGTTCCTGAATGAAATGGAGGCGAAGCACGCAGGGATGAAGAACGTCCTCTTCAGGTCCAGCCTGGAGGTGGTCTCTCAGCTCGGCTCCCCCGCAAAGGGTAGAGCCATCCCCTGCCGTTCATGTGGAAAGCCATCATCAGGAGGGCTTTGTGGCGTCTGCAGGATGAAGGCGCTTGTGGAGCAACACATTAATTACGCAGACAACTCATCTTAGAGATGGCGGCAGGGAGGGCTGGGAGGTTAGCCGTCTCCACATCAGGCTGAAACCGGCTACACGCAGCGGCCAGCAACCTCAGGGTCAAGCCACCTTCGCTGCTACCCGCGCTGGGAGGGGGCGTGAGCTCACGCCGAAGTGGGCGGCCATGAGGAGCAGTCCACTCGAAGGAGGGGTCCTGACCCCTGATTGCCGAACCGGGCGAGGTCCGGGAGGGAGCAGCCCTAAGGCAACATGGCCACGCTGCTTCGTCTACGTGGGGGATCTCTGGCCTGGCGAGAGGGGGGCAGAGAGGGCAGGTGAACTCCTGAGGGGCTGCCGCCATTACCGCCAATTCTTTTTTAACCGAGACAGGCTGGCTCTTAACCCGGGCCGGGGTAGCCTAGAGTCGCAACGGGAAGCCTGGTAGGGCGCAGACAAATTGGCGCAAGCTTGCTAAGCCTGTGACTCGAAAGGGTCGCGTGGGTTCGAATCCCACCCCCGGCGCATCAGGCTGCATCAACTCCAGCAGTGTTCCTATCCTAGCCGAACCTCTGGCCAGCGTAACTTGCCCTGGTGCCGAGCTCCTCCTCGATCCTGAGCAGCTCGTTGTACTTCGCAGTCCTCTCTCCCCTGGCAGGTGCCCCTGCTTTGATGAACGAAGCCTCGAAGGCTGTCGCGAGGTGTGATATGAAATTGTCCTCCGTCTCGCCCGACCTGTGCGAAACAACAACATCCCACCCCGCTCTCTTCGAAAGCTTGATCGCGCTTATCGTCTCAGTCACAGTTCCGACCTGGTTCAGCTTGATCAGTACGGCATTCGTGGCACTCCTCTCGATTCCAGCTCTAATCCTGCGCACGTCCGTTACGTACAGGTCGTCACCAATCACCCTTACGCTTCTGCCAACCCTCTTCACAAACCTGCCGAAATCGTCCAGCGCGTTCTCGTGGAAGGGATCCTCGATCGTCAAGAGACCGAACTCGTCCGCGAGCTCACAGTAGAAGTCCTCCAGCCTCTCGGCTGTCATCTCCTCCCCGTCAACCGCATACCTGTTGTTCTTCTCCGAGTAGAACGTTGACGAGGCGGCATCGATGCCAAGTGCCACCTCTCCTTCGCTGTACCCGGCGTCTCTGACCGCGTCTGAGACCGCCCTTAGTGCGTCCCTCGTTTTCTTCATTGGCGGCGCAAACCCACCCTCATCCCCGACGTTTATCGAGCTCCTCCCGTACCTGTCCTCCAAGACGCTCTTCAGAGAGTGATACACCTCTGCCCCGAACCTGACCGCTTCCGAGAAGCGCGAAGCACCCACAGGCTCGATCAGGAACTCCTGAATCGCGAGCTTGTTCCCTGCGTGCTCTCCGCCATTTATCACGTTCATCATTGGGACAGGCATTTTGTAGGACTGTCGGGAGTTCAGGTATCGGAACAGGCTTCTGCCGGAGCCAGCGGCAGCAGCCCTAGCCACCGCCATTGAGACTGCGAGTATCGCGTTTGCACCGAGCCTTGACTTGTTCCTTGTACCATCCAGCTCTATCATCATTCTGTCTATCCTCTCCTGCTCTGTGCTCTTCAGCCCCTTCACCCTTGGGGCTATCACCTCGTTGACATTCTTCACAGCTTTCAGGACCCCCTTCCCATGAAAGCGCTTTCTGTCTCCGTCCCTGACCTCGACAGCCTCATTGGCTCCCTTTGACGCGCCCGACGGAACACTCGCCCTCCCAAGGGCTGCCCGTGTCCTCACATCCACTTCAACGGTCGGGTTGCCCCTGGAGTCAATCACCTCCCTCGCGCTTACACCAAGGACCACGAGGGAAGCTGAGCGCGAAGTCACCTTCTGCCTTCCCATGCGAGTAGTGCGCTGCAATTAAACTTGATGCCTCGACCTCCAACGCTTAATAGCGGACAGATTTTTCCGCCACAGACGGGCCGGTTGTCTAGCCTGGTTAGGATGTCAGAGCCATCCATCAAGCCCTTACACGGCGAAGACCCAGGTTCGAATCCTGGCCGGCCCACACATGAACCTGCTGGAATCCACTCAGCCCAACTCTAATGGTTATTTACATGCCAGACCGGACCGCGTATATTGGTGGAGTTCCGTTACATCGGCTGGGCTGAATACGGTAGCCTCGTCGAGAAGCTCACTGAAAAGGTCAGGGCCGGAGGTGCAGGCTTCGACCTCGTCGTCGGGATTGCCAGAGGAGGAATACCTGTCGCGATGGTGATCTCAGACAGGCTAGACGTGAAGGTCGACATCATCAATGTGAAGTCCTACACAGGAATAGCAAGGCGCTCGAAGCCACGAATAGTTTCGACACTGACCGAGGCAATCAGGGGAAAGAGCGTTCTTGTCGTTGACGACCTTGTCGACCATGGTGACACAATGACGACCGTGGTGGGCTATCTGCAGAAACGGGGGCCCAGGACGCTCAGGACTGCTGTTTTGTTCAAGAAACCATGGAGCAAGAATGAGCCAGATTACTACACAGAGGTCGTGGACGAGTGGATAGTCTTCCCGTGGGAGCTTGGCGAGGTTGAGAGGCTCAGAGCGAAACAGTCGCTTTGAGCAACAATGACACCACTGAGTGCGGCCGTCCTCATTTCTGCTCTGTACCAGGCTACAGACCCTGCTGCCTTGCCGTCGGCTAGAGAATGGAATAAATCAAGTAAGCGTTGAGCGCGATTATTATGGTTGCAGCACCTGCAGCCATTACATTCGTAGCCCTCTTGTTGGCAAACTCTCCCATCAAGCTCTTGTTGCTTGTGTACATCAGGAGTGGAATCATGGGCAGGGGTATCAGCAGGCTCAGCACCACCTGACTGTAGACTAGAAGAGAAAGCGGGTTTATTCCCAGCAGGATCGCTATCGTTGTTGGAAAAACGTTGACAAACCTGGTGATTATCCTCCTCAGGTACCTGTTCACCTTCACACCGAGAAGGCCCTCCATAATCGCCTGGCCGGCCAGAGTGCCTGTGGTGGACGACGCGAGCCCTGAGCAGAGGAGAGTGATTGCGAACACCGTTGCAGCGAGAGCACCAAAGAGAGGAATCATTATCCTGTAGGCATCGTTTATCGACGAAACATCAGAGTACCTCGGGTAGAATGCGGCGGCAGAGATCACTAGAATTGCCACGTTCACCAGCCCGGCCACTGTCAGCACTGTGACGTTCTCAGACAGATGCAATCTCCTGAGCCTTCTCTTCTCCTCTATCGAGTTGTCGCCAAGTCTTCCTTTGGTGAGGTGTGAGTGCAGGTAGAGGGTGTGAGGCATCACAGTTGCGCCGATTATGCCCACCACAGCTATCGCATTCTGTGAGTTGACTGAGACCAGGACGCTGTGCAAGGCTACAGCCGACAGGTTTGGTCCAACTATGGCTACCTCGTACAGAAAGCCAAGACTTATCACAGACACGAAGAGCATGAAAATGTACTCCAGCACCCTGAACCTCCTCGATGTGAGAACTAGAAGGATGAGCACGTCCAGAGCACCCAGAATTGCTGCATAGATCAGCGGTATACCGAAAAGTATGTTGAGCGCGATCACTGTCCCCAAGTACTCGGCTAGGTCTGTGGCCGCAGTGGCCACCTCTGCAGCGAGCCAGTAAGTAACAGTCCTTGTTCTTGACTTCAGCGATATTCTAAGGAGCTCGGGAAGGCTCTTCCCCGTAGCTATCCCCAGCTTACCCGACAGGTACTGGAGCACCATTGCCATCATGCTCGCCAGCCAGACCGACCACACAAGGTCATAGTTGAACGAGGCACCGGCAGCCAGGTCAGTGCCATAGTTCCCAGGGTCTATGTAAGCCATGCTCACTATGAGTGTCGGGCCGAGGTACGCGAAGTACTGCGCAAGCGAACGCATCAGAGACAATTCCGGCGCCTCGTTCGGCCAGTGGCCATTAGTTAAGCTGATTTGATGCCTGACCTGGTCAGCAGCGAATCGATGATCCTGTACGTCAGTCCCCAGACGACGTAGTCCCCTACCACGAAGGCTGGCCTCTCTTCGCTTCTGCCGTTCAACTCGAAAACCCTTGTTGTCTCCGACTTCGCAAGCTGCAGCAGTCCAACCCACCTGAAGGAGGAGACCTCCGAGTTAGGTCTTACCCTGACGCGCCTAGCCAGAACGAAGACAGACGGCACGACCACAATGTTGCCCGAATGCGTCTTGAAGAGACCGGTGTATCCCGCAAAGTTACCTGCCCTACCCAGGTCGAATCCAAGCTCCTCCCTGGTCTCCCTGACAGCAGTATCTCTTATCGTTCTGTCGCCACCTGCCCTCTTTCCCCCAGGGAAGGCCACCTGCCCCGACCAGGGGTCCCCATCTTTCACGGCCCTCTGAATCAGCAGTACGCCCGGGTCTGCCCCTGCTCTGATAATGACAGCGACACCGGCTAGCCTGGTGCCAGTTACCTGCGGCTCTGCAAACTGTAGTCCCTTGGTGACAGACTCGATCGATATTCTTTCCAAACCAAGGAAGAAGCTGACGCTTTCAATTTTATATACACATTCTTTTCGGCCACCTCTTGTTGGAAGACGCAGAGCTGCAGAGGATACTCCAAGAGAAGCTCAGGAGAATGTCAGCCCGCGAAACAAGTGCTGCCGAGACTGTTGTCAGGCTGACTGAGGCGAACTTCTCCCAATACGCGAACGGGCAGAAACCACTCTTGGTCGACTTCTGGGCCGAGTGGTGTGGCCCGTGCAGGGTGATGGAGCCAGTCGTGGAGAGGCTGGCAGCGAAGTACAGCGAGAAGGTTATCTTTGGAAAGGTCAACGTGGACGAGGAGATGGGCCTCTCTTCCAGATACCAAGTGCTCTCGATCCCCACATTCATGGTCTTCAGAAAGGGCCAGCCTGTCGACGCTGTGATAGGCGCGGTCGGGGAGGCGGCTCTCGAGCAGCTCCTCAGAAGGGCTTTGAACGGGTCTCAGGTTTACGGCTAGGATACACGCGTCCCGTCAAGAAGGAATACGTCGGCGCCAGTGAGGTCCACACAACCGGAGGCGAGCACAGGACCGAACTCTGTCGAGCCCTTCCTGTTTATGGGCTGGCCCCCCACCATGCGGTTGAAAGGCGGCATCACCACAAGCCTCCCCTTTCCCCTTCTCCTCGGCGAGTAGCCTGCCTTCTCAGCAAGCCTCTCTATGCTGTAAACGCCGAATAGCCAGACCGATTCTCTGGTGGTGGAGCCGAACCTGTCCTTCATCTCGTATGTGAAGTGAGAGTGGCCGATGACAAGGTTGCCCGTCTCGATAGCCTGCTGGGACGGCCATGCGTGTCCATGCGCCGCACCCACAGCCTCCCTTCCCTCACCTATCACAAGGCCCTCAGAGCCATGGAGCCTGACCTTTGGCGGCAGAAGCGCCTTCAGCCCCCCATCATGGTTCCCTGGGATGACATCGACGGCACTGAACATGTCGAGCATTGCGCCGAAGAACCAGGGTAGGACGCTCCAGTCAATATCCTCCACCTTCCCCACGGAGTGCTTCACGTCCCCGAGGATCACAATCCTGCTCGCTCCAAACCTGTCAGCCATGTCCCTTATCCTCGTGACCATCTTCATCGAGTGAGGTGGTATCCTGAATCCCCTGCGAGCCATCTCCTTCTCCATCCCCAGGTGAAGGTCTGACACCATGATCGTGCTCTCTTCTCCGTCAGAAAAGACGAGCGCGGCCTCCCCCTGGACAACCTTCAGCAAGCCGTTGCCTTCGCGTCCTTCTTTCTAATCTACGTTTCTGATGAATCGCTCCCTAGGAGATGAGCGGGAAGACCTGGTCCTTTATGAAGAGAGTGAACTCGGCGGGCTCGATCTTGCTGAAAGCAGTCACGACACAGTTTCTCGTCAGCCCAATGACGTATCCGAACTTCCTGCTCTTGAATACAATGTACCACAGCTTGCCGTGCGAGAGGTAGTCGGAGTAAAGGCTGGTGTTCCCAAGCTCTGCGCCGTAGAGCGACAGCTTGCTCACGTTTGGAAGGTCCAGGTCGTCGTAGAAGACTATCTTTGTATCGTCAAAGTTCTCATCATGGAATTTCTTCAATGTTTCAGGCTCTATCCTGGCTTCGACAACCTGACCGAGCGAAAGAAAGAGCGTCTTGCTCATCTCGTTGGCTATACTGTTCGCCCTGTTCTTCTTGTCGTATACGGTGAGCAGGAGCCTCTCCCTGTAGACGTCGAAGGAGAAAGGCGACTCCTGCGTCTTCGGGACTGGCACCCCCTTTCCCCTGTGGTTCACAACAATCACGCTGTCGTACGAGAAGACACCCTCTAGCGTGTTCCTCGATACCTTAAGGTCTCTCACCTCCGTGATGAGCTTGAAGTCCTGACCCCCGACGCTTGTCTCCTGTTCAACACGGAATGACTTCAGTTTTTCAGCAAGGACATCGAACTCGTACTTCTCTCTAACGGCGAAGACCTTTCCAGCGAGGACCAAGATACGCCCAGCCCCCCAGGTGTTTGATAAAGAGGTTTTCCGTCAGTCCCTCCAGAACTGCCTTGTCGTCACAAATTTCAGCTTGGCCTCAAGGAGGCTCCTGTAGAACTCCTGCTCGTCGTCGTGCATCTCAGCGAGTATCCTTGAGGCTGTCTGCGGCCCTATCCCGTAAACAGACAATGCCACGACTGCCTTCCTCCCGTACGCCAGCACCAGGTCCGCGCTCCTCCTCGCTCTCGCAAGCTCTGTCCTCTCCTCCTCCGAGAGCCTGTGCTCTCTCCTCTTCTCGAGCAACTCCCTGACCCTCTCGGAGCCCCAGAAGCAGGGAACAAGCAACCCCGAGCCACAAGTCACACAGCACGGCTCCTCAGGTAGCTCGGCTATGGCGCTCCGGCCCTGACTCGTACCGCACTTCATGCAGACCATCTCCACCCGTATGCTGAGTACAGTTGCCTTCATCCTCTGGTACGCAGTCTTCCCGAGAGAATCGGGCGCCACCGCCTCTGGGACTTCCAGGTACCTGTACAGCAGTGCGTACGCGATAGGGGTTGGCCTCTCCCCTCTGAACGTGGCCACCCTCAGCCTGCCCTCGGCCACGTCCCTGAGGACGCCTTTTGCCTTCTCTATATCTATCAAGTCCCTCCCTGTCTCCTGCAGAGCTTCCTCGAAGATTGGAGTCCTTTCGAACCTGGTGGGCAGGGAGCAGAGGTTCGGGTGTGAGATGTACTTGCCTCTCCTTATTGCGCCGAACCTCTCGGCTATCACCTTCACTCTGCCCGGAAACGGGAAGTTCCTCTGGGCCGCTACCGCGTACGTCTTCTCCAGCTCCTCTGGGGATAGACCAAGAAGCTCAGTGGCAATCCCCCCGATATCTATCTCCGACGTATCTTTGGCAAGCTCAAGTATCAGCCTGTAGCCGTCCATCCACCAGCGCGTCAGCAGTCCCCTCCTGGACAGGACCTCCTCGAAGACGTATCCGAAAGTTCTGTTCACAGCCTCTCCGAGGCACATGTGTACTATCAGGTACTTTTCGAATCCCTCGAACAGGATGAGCTCGTCGGAGGGGATGGCTGCCCCCATCTTCATCTGCTCCGCTATCTGGTCTGCAACTATTGACTTCGCATTCTCGTCGGCGGGCAGCCTGTCAAGCACCGCCTTCGTCTCCTCCTGTCCCGCCGCGATCGCAGAGGCTATCTCCCTCCTCAGACTTCCAACCTTCTGAGCCAGCTCGTAGGGCACTGGTAGCATCTCACCGTCCCATCCGGGGACAGCAGCGAGAGGGTCCTCCACTGGAGTTACGTAGACCTTCCTGTCGTCAGATATGCTCTCGACCTGCCATATCCTCCCCTTGCAGATGAAGTGGACGCCCACCTTCGCTCTCAGAAGCACGAACTCCTCGCCGAGTATCCCAACCGTCTGACCCGTTGTCACGTCCACAACGATGTACCTCGTCTCGTCCGGTATCATCGACAGGTTCTCGTAGTAGTAATCCCTCGTCGCCCACGTCTTCACAAGCTTCGTTCCCTCCACCCTTAGCTTCCTCAGCTCCTCCATGTACTTCACTGTCCTCCAGAAGGCGCCCTCAGTCAGACCCTCATACGGAGCAGCCCTCCTTATCTCTGCCAGAAGCTCCGACGCCTCCATCGTGCCGAAGTCCATCAGGTATCCGGCTATCTGGTGCGCGAGCACATCGAGGCAGTTCGCGTACGGCCTGGTCGGCTCTATTCTTCCAGCCCGAGCCTCGATTATCGCTGCGGCCGACTCCAGAACATCGTCTGCGGAGACTGCGACCACGGCGCCCTCTGAGATCCTTCCGAGGCTGTGGCCGCTCCGTCCAACCCTCTGGATGAGGGCGGTCACCTGCCTCGGCGACATGTACTGGATCACGAGGTCCACGGCGCCTATATCTATTCCAAGCTCAAGTGTCGACGTGCAGGTAAGTGCCCTGATTGACCCGTCCCTGAACTCCTTCTCCACCCTCTCCCTCTCCTCACGAGGAAGAGAGCCATGATGGACACCAACGTCCTTCCTGATCCTGCCCAGCTTCTCACCCAGCATCTCTGCGACAGACCTGCTGTTTACGAAGACAAGCGTGCTCCTGTGCTTCTCTATCAGCTGGCTGATCCTGGTCAGCCTGGCCGCCAGGTCGGGGGAGGCGAAGCCCTCCCTTATCACAGCACTGTCAGCCTGGCTGGGAAGCGGGTACTCGATCGAGTAACTGAACTCCTTCGGCGCTCTTGCCTCGGCAACGCTGTACCTCTTGTTACCGAAGATGAGCCTGGCAGCAGCCTCCCTGGTGCCTATCGTGGCAGAGAGTCCGACGACCTGAAACCCAGGATTAACCCTCCTGAGCCTCTCGAGCCCGACAGCTAGCTGCGTCCCCCTCTTGCTCTCCACAATGCTGTGAAGCTCGTCCACGACGACAGCCTTGAGTGCCAGCAGGTTACTCCTCATCCTTTTTCCCGGAAGTATGGCCTGAAGCGACTCGGGTGTTGTGACAAGGACATCAGGCGGTCTCCTGGACTGCATGCTCCTCCTTCCAGACGGTGTGTCACCGTGGCGGACGTCAACACTCAGCCCCAGTCTGGCGCACCAGCTGGCCAGCCTCCTGAACATGTCCCTGTTCAGAGCACGAAGAGGCGTGATGTACAGCAGTGATATTCCCTCCCCGTGCCCTTCCCTTACAAGCCTGCTCAGCAGGGGGAGGACCGCAGCCTCGGTCTTTCCGGACCCGGTCGGCGCTATGACGAGGACATTCTCGCCTCTTGCTATGATTGGAGACGCTATCTGCTGGGGTGGGGTGGGCTCAGTTATGCCAGCCACCTCGAGTGCAGACCTGACCGGCTCTGCTAGGTACTCGAACCCCACAGAATTCACTTCTTCTCTTCTGCTTCCCGCCTCATATAAGCAGTTGCACTCGGAGCGGAGTGGCTGAGACCTGCGCAATATCTAAAAGGCACTCTAAAACGGTTGGCCAGAAGTTGTCCAAGCGAACCGAGGAGCTCTCCAGCGAGACACCAGCGCCCCTCACGAGCGTGAGGGAGATCATCCTAGAGAACTTCATGAGCTACGAATATGCGCGGATACCTCTGAGGGAGGGCCTTAACCTGATTGTCGGGCCGAACGGGGCGGGCAAGTCCTCGATACTGCTCGCCATATCAGTCGCCTTCGGGCAGGCCTACACGGAGAGGTCCAGGAAGCTCTCGGACCTGATACGGAGGGGCAAGGACATAGCGAGGGTTTCGCTGGTCTTTGACAACACACCCAGGGAGGGCAGGAGACCTATTGCATACTCGAAGTCTGACACATTCATGCTGAGCAGGTATCTGAGGAAGGACGGCTCATACTGGTTCGAGGCAGACTACAAGGAGATAGACAAGAGTGAGGTTGTGAGGCTTCTCAGGGAGTTCGGTATAAATCCAGACAACCTGCTGATAATAATGCACCAGGGGATGATAGAGGAACTGGGCGCCGTGACGCCGCAGGAGAGGCTCAGGATGGTGGAGGAGGCTGTCGGCTTCGCGGAGTACAGGGAAAGGATACTGAGAGCAGAGGAAGAGCTGAAGGGTCTGATAGGAGAGGAGAGCTCCCTAATGCAGCTGATAGACAACGCAAACCAGGCACTCGAGTACTGGAAGCAGGTGTACGACAGGTACCTTGAAAAGAAGAAGCTTCGGGAGCACAGAGCGCTACTCGAGAAGGAGCTCCTCTGGAGCAACGCAGCGAAGCTGACGAAGTCTCTCCAGTCGGTCGAAGAGAGGATATCCGGCAAGACGAGAACACTGGAGGACCTCAGGCAGCAGCAGAAGGATGCAGGCCAGGACGCTGAGCAGACGCGCCAGTCCCTGCAGGACAAGCAGGTTGAGCTGAGGAAGCTCTACTACACCCTGCTTCGCGCCGAGAAGGAGAGGTCCAGGGACGAGGGGTCCAGGGACGCCTTCAGGTCCCTGACTGAGGACCTGAGCAGCTTCGCGAGCAGCATCGACAGGCTACTGGAGGCGGGGGGCGAAAGGGAGGCCAAGAGGCTGAAGGAACTGGCCCAGTACATAACACAGAAGGGTTCCCTCGCTGAGCAGGATGCTGCAAGGAGGAAGGAGGAGCTGGACAGGGAGATCTCCTCACTCCAGCCAGAGATAGCCAGGACTGAGGAGCTTATCAAAAGGCTGACAGATGGATACATCTCAGCCAGAGTGAAGTACGAAGTGCTCGCCTTCAGGATAAAGGCTGTCGAGTCGGAGATACACGAGCTCGAAAGGGCAGCGAGGGAGTACAGGGAGGAGCTCGACAAGCTCGCACCCGAGCTCGAGAGGGCGCGGCCCAGGGTGGAGACGCAGCGGCAGCCATACGAGGTCTCTGAAGAGCTGAAGCTCGTTACGGCACAGCTTCAGAAGCTACAGGATGTGCCAGACGAGGCGGAGAAGATCTACAACGACTACTCGGGTAACATCGAGGAGCTGAAGCTCAAGCTTGCACAGCTTCAGGAGAATAAAAAGGCGATGCTCGCTGAGCTCGAGTCTAGGAAGAAAGTCTGGAAGGATGCGATTGCACGCCTGATCGAGTCGATCGACCCCACTTACCAGACGATCCTGGCCGCCGCCGACGCTACAGGGTTCGTGAAGTTTGAGGAGGGCGCGGACGTAGAGGATGCTGGAATACAGCTCTACGTGGGCTTCCGCGGGAGCACTCCAACCACGCTCGACCCGTTCACTCAGAGCGGTGGTGAGAGGTCCGTGGCGCTCATGGCGTTCATCCTTTCGCTGCAGGGCAGAATCGTTTCTCCACTGAGGGCCATGGATGAGTTCGACATACACATGGACCCGAGGAACAGGGAGGCTATGTTCAAGATGATACTCTCCCAGATGAAGCAGAGGGAGGCCTCGCAGTATATAGTGATCACGCCGTCAATCCTAACGGTCTTCGATAGAAGTGCACACGTGATAACTGTCCAGGCAGTCCACGGCTACACAGAGGTAAGCGTGCTGAAGGGGAAGTAGATGGAGAGCAAGAAGCTCGATGACCTGCTGCGTGTGATAGAGCTCTGCAGGAGTGTCGAGAGGTCCAGCGTCAACCCCTTCGAGGTGGACATAAGGGAGAAGATAGAGATACTCAGGAGACACCTCCCAGAGTGGAAGTTCCTCGACGAGCTGCTTCTCGATTCTGAGGCTATGCTCGAGCTGGCCCAGATAATCAAGCTTCAGGACCAGTGGCTGAAGCACAGGGCATCGTCCCTCTACATCGACCCACTCCTGATACAGCTGAAGGTCAAGCTGCTCTCGAAAGAAGAGCTTCTGGAAGCCTTCATCAGGAGCTGGCACCCGTCAGTCCAGCTGGACCAGCTCACACCCAAGGGGCTTGAGAGGGCTTTCATCTACTGGCTGGAACTCACACCTCTTTCTGAGAGGTTCAAGGAGGAGTTCGGGAACTTCGGCACCAGACCGGGGCTGGTGGACTACGAAGACCTTGTCGAGCTGAAGATATTCACTCAGGAGCAGTTTGAGAGCAAGCTAAGGGAGATTCATTCAGAGCTGCTTGAGGCCTCGAAGGATGACTGGGTTGACTACAGGAAATTCATAGACGACGAGGCGTTCGAGAAGAAGATAGTGCGTGCGTACATGCTTGCATTCCTCGTTAGTGAGGGCAGAGCGACGCTGAAGACAGACCCTCTGGCAGGCACGATCTGGGTGAGGGCACTGAAGTCGAAGACACCCGGTGAGCCACGCTCAGTAGCCATCTCGATAACGGGTGAGCGATGATGGAGTCGCAGGAGAGGGCACTTCTCGAGAGGAAGCTGAGAAAGGCCTTCCAAGTTCTCCTTCTGCAGCGCGGCAGGAATCCAGGCGTGAAGGGATGGGAGTTGAAGAGGCACCTAGGGAGGGAGTACAGGAAGATAGTCGAGCTTCTAGGCAAGGAAATCTCAGCCCTGGGGCTTGAGGTCTTCGAGGTGAAGGGACCAGACGGCACAGAAGACGCATCACGCTTCCTTCTCAGGTTCAAGGAGCCGCCCACACTTAGCGAGGCCGAGACGTCGGGAATACGGATAGACGACCTTGCCGTTCTGGCAGCCACGATAGCGTTCATCAATGCGAAGCAGGGAAAGGCAGGAAGGAAGGAGGTGGAGCAGTTCCTCAGGGCAAAGTTCCCCAAGTGGCGAGTCGAGTACTCGCTCGACAGGTACGTGAAGAAAGGCTATCTGGAGCAGGACGACAGGGCACTCATGCGAGTAGGCTGGAGGACAAGGGCAGAGGTGGACGAGAAGACTTTGATGACAATGATTCTGTCAAGGGGCACCAACGAAGTACCTCCTCCTTAGCGCCTCCCTCTCGCCTTCTATTATCAGGTCAACCAGGTCTCTGCCCTCCTTCCTCTTCGACGCAAGCGCGGCAGCGTCTGCCAGCCTTATGCCTCTTCCTGCGAGGATCATATCGATCGCGTGACCGTGCTCCCTCCTCAGTTCTGCAGACTTCCTGATCGATTCCAGCAGCCTGACCCTTCTCCCGTGGAGCTCTGCCCTGCTCCTTGCTTTCATAGCCAGCGAGAAGACAGTCTCGTACGACTCGGTTGAGAGCCCAAGGGATGCCTTACCACACTTCGGACACTTTTCAAGCCCTTCCATGTCTCGCACTCTCTTCAGCTCGAGGTACTCCCAGCAGCTTGCACAGACTACGATGAGGAAGGTATCAAGCACCCTGGCAAGGGTTGACTGCCGCAGGAGCGCCTTGAGCCTCTCAGGAGATACTATCTCGCCCCTCCTGCTTATCTCTTCTATCCCTATCCTTGCTATAGGCGTCAGCCCCTCGTAGTCGAGCACAACAACGGATATCTCGCCTCTCTCCACACGAGACATAACCTCTGCCGCCCTCTCCACGTCCAGGTCGTCATGAAAGACAACCTTCATTGCCTCCTCGTAGACAGGCGTGTCCCTGAGCGCCTCCATCAGGCCTGAAATTGACACACTGGCGTAGTCGGCGTCCTTTGCAATGGCTCCGCACTTCTTCCCAACATGTATCAGCCTCCTCTTGAATATCCCTGAGCGTTCTACAGCCTTCCTCGCGAGTGCCCTTAGGTCACCCTTCTGCATCTGCTCCATCGCAGAGTATAGTGTTGCAGGAGAAACGTCCGCTTCAATCACTATCCTGTACGGGTCCTGGTGTACCGCCACAGACTGACCCGTTCTCTCCGAGAGTATGTGCCCTATCACTCGTGCAAGCAGCCTGTTAACTTTGTGGCCGAACGAAGCCTGGACGATAAGGTACCTGTCCCACCTTTCTATCGTGACCAGCCTGTCCGACGGCACGGGCAGGCCAGCTGCCTTCTGCTCTGCAACCTCCCTCAGTGCCTCCTGCAGGAACGCTTTGGAGGCGGGATACTTTGCCCTCAGTCCCTCGAGAAACTCTGCTTCCCTTCCCGACTCGACTGCCTCGGCGTACTGCCTCCTTATCGAGCCCACCTCCATTGCAACGTCGAGGGGAACAGGTATCTCGTCCCCAACCCAGGTGGGCACGGCCCCTGCCGGGTCCTCCTCAGGCTTTACGTAGACCTTGTTCCCGTAAATCTGCTCTATCTTCCAGCACCTGCCTGCCTCGACGAACTTCACGCCTACTTCGCCGTACTCCGAGACGAACGCCTCGTCCAGTGTCCCCACAAACCTGTCCCCCTCGACAACCAGGTACTGCCTCTCATCTGGTATCATCGACAGGTTCTCAAAATAGTACTCGAAGAGAGGCTTCAGGTCCCTGGACCTGAACACACTTCCCTCCGACTCGCTGAAGTAAGCCAGCCTTGGGTACCTGTCCCGCATGTATGCCAGGATGCCCTTGAGCCCCTCCAAGCTGAGGTCTGCGAACGGATAGCTCCTCGACAGGATCGAGTGAACATCCTCCAGCCTCCACGAGCTCCTCTCGACGAGAAGGCCGGCCACCTGGTGTATCGCCACGTCCATTGGGTCCATGAAAGGCTCCAGGGGCTCCAGCTCTCCGAGCATGGCGCGGCGACAGAGCACAACCGCCTCAAGGGCATCGTCGGAGTCCATCGTGATAATCACACCCTTCGAGACCTGGCCTATCTTGTGACCTGCCCTCCCTACCCTCTGTACGAGTCGCGTCACCTGCCTGGGCGAGTTGTACTGCACGACGTACTCTAGGAAGCCGATGTCTATTCCCAGCTCAAGGCTGCTTGTACATATCACTCCGAGCAGCCTTCCCTCCTTCAGGTCCCTCTCAACGGCCTCTCTCATTGCCTTCGAAAGGGAGCTGTGGTGTATCCCGATTGGAAAGTCAGGGTCCCACACCCTGAACCTGCTCGCCAGTGCCTCCGCCTCTGTCCTAGTGTTAGTGAATATCAGGACAGACCTGTACTTCTCGACGACTTCTCTTATCAGCCTAAGTCTTGCCGCGACCTCTGGATAGGAGTATATCGACTCAGCGAACTCCCTGTCCTTCTGGGTCGCCTTGGGGGAGACGACCTCGAGCGCGAGGCTCTTCTCGACCGGGACCCTGACGAACTCGCACTCCCTGCCCATTCCGACCAGAAATCTGGCTATCCTTTCGGGCGAACCTACGGTGGCCGAGAGCCCGATCACCTGGAAGTCCCTCCCAACAGCGACCCTCAGCCTTTCGAGCCCTACAGCAAGCTGGCTTCCTCTCTTGTCCTCTGCAAGCTCGTGGACCTCGTCGACAACGACCCACCTTAGTGGTGCAAGACCGTCCCTTATCCTCCTGCCCACAAGCAGTATCTGAAGAGTCTCGGGTGTCGTGATGAGTATGTCAGGGGGCGCCCGACTCATGTTCGCCCTTTCGGCCTGAGAGCTGTCGCCATGCCTCACGCCAAGCCTTATGTCAAACCTCTTGCACCACCACTGCATCCTGTCGAGCATGTCCCTGTTCAGGGCCCTCAACGGTGTGATGTACAGAAGCTTCACACCCTTGCTTCTTGAAAGCCCTTCCCTCACAATCGCGTCGAGTATTGGCAGGAAGGCCGCCTCCGTCTTTCCAGTGCCTGTGGGCGACATGAGGAGAGCGTTCTTCCCCTGCGCCACCAGGGGCACAAGCTTCATCTGTGGGTCTGTAGGCGATACAAAGCCGCGCTCCTTCAGTGCCTCGGCCAGCGGTTGAGAGAAGAGCTCAAACACGCTTCTCTCAGCCGATGCCATACTCACACTCACCCTGACAGCTCGTATTCATCCACCTGCTAGCGAAAGAACTCTGGCTTGGCTTCAGCTCCTCCAATAAGTTTGCGGTGCTTCAGACAGGACTCCACCTACCAAATCAGCAATCATGACGGCGATATGAAGAGGGGCCCCGGGCGGCACAACTCGGAGAACAGAGCACAGGGAAATTGAAGAAATCTGAGAGCCGAAGATATGGTGCCCACACTCGTCTCCGTTCTTCAGATGAAAGCTGAATGTGCGCCTTCCATCGCCAGGGTAAAACTCTTTCGGCGAAAGGTATGGCAAGTTACGAAGGCCTGACAGTTTCGAGCCTGCCTCCAGAACCGATTCCTTGCATGCCTCGTCCACTATCGCAGAGCACTTGCCTGCTGGTAGCCTTAAATAAGACCGGGCCATAACATAAGTGATAAAGCGCTTGATCAACCCGTACGAGATAGTCTCGAAGTCAGCCCTACCTGCGCTTAGGGCAATGGTCTCCAGGAGGCTTAGGGAGAAGTATCACATGACTCAGCAGGAGGTCGCCAAGAGGCTGGGAGTGACCCAGGCGTCCATCAGCAACTACTCAAGGAGGTCGCGTGGCGTCATGATAAACCTGGAGCTGGACCCGAACGTTGCCAGGGCAGCCGACAGGATAGCTGAGACGCTCGCTTCGACAGGAGACCAGAGAGAGGCTCTCAGGACAATGACAGAGGTTTGCGACTACATCAGGTTCAACCACCTGATGTGCACTCTCCACAGCGAGCTCGAGCCAGGTTTCCAGGTCGAGGGGTGCGACGCCTGCGACGGAGCAATATCGAGCAGGGACATCCAGAGACTAAAGCTGATCGCGAGCCATTAGAATTGGTTCAGACTCGCCCCGAGTGGCTCACGGTGCGCCCCCCTGACGGGGAGAACTACCAGAGGCTGAAAACACTCTTCAGGGGTCTTGGGCTTCACACCGTTTGCGAGGAAGCACACTGCCCGAACGTTCACGAGTGCTGGGGCGGGGGAACTGCCACGCTCATGCTTATGGGAGACGTCTGCTCCCGCGCCTGCAGATTCTGCATGGTGACTCCAGGAAGGCCGGGTGGGAGGCTGGATGAAATGGAGCCCGAGAACGTCTCCTTTGCGCTCTCTCAGATGGGTCTGAGCTATGTCGTGCTTACGTCCGTGGACAGGGACGATATCCCTGACGGTGGGGCAGCACATTTTGCCAGGACGATACGCCTCGTTAAGGAAAGGATACCAGGGCTCCTCGTGGAGGTACTGATCCCAGACTTCCAGAACGACTTGGATTCACTGAGAAAAGTGGTTGAGGCTAGGCCAGACGTTATAGCACACAACATCGAGACGTCGCTGTACCTGACTCCACGCGTCAGGGACCCGAGGGCTGGCTACTGGCAGTCCCTGTCGGTCCTCAGGAACGTGAAGAAGCTTGACAGGAGAATCTACACGAAGTCGTCCATCATGGTCGGCCTCGGGGAGACGGAGGAGGAGGTAGCCCTCGCCATGAAGCACCTAAGGATGTCGGGTGTGGACTTCCTGACAGTTGGTCAGTATCTCAGGCCCTCACAGAGGCACCTCCCAGTCGAGGAGTTTGTCTCCCCCTCTCGGTTCGATCACTACAGGAGGCTCGGCGAAGAGATGGGCTTCAAGTATGTCGCCTCTGGCCCTCTCGTGAGGAGCAGCTACAGGGCTGGCGAGTTCTTTCTCACCTCACTCATCCAGAGGGAGAGAGAATTACAGGACGGGCAGTAATCATCACTCTCTTTATATCGGCGGCCAATTCGCTTTCTGTCAATGACAGAGGAGTCCCTGAAGTCAGGTTCGGAGGTCAAGCCAAAGATATTCAGCGAGAAGGACTTCGGAATCCGTAACACGTCCGAGGCGATGTACCAGAGGCTTACACCGGAGGGGAAGCTGAATGGGAAGGAACCAGACATCCCGACAGACGTTCTCCTCAGGATGTACGAGCTGATGGTCTTCGGAAGGGTGTTCGACGAAAAGGCGACAAACCTTTCGACTCTGAGGGAGATAGGAACGTATGCGCCGTGCAAGGGACAAGAGGGTGCCCAGATAGGCTTCGTCCTGCCCCTCAGCAAGAGCGACTGGTACGTCCCCATGTACAGGGACAGCGCGGGTATGATAGCCTTCGGCCTTCCTCCCCATCAGCTGCTCCAGTTCTGGGGAGGAGACGAGAGGGGGATGTGCATCCCAGACAGTCTCAACATGGTCCCTGTTGCAGTGCCAGTCTCGACCCAGATTCCACACGCCGTAGGCGTTGCGTTAGCCAGGAGGCTCCAAGGCGACAACGCCGTCGTGCTTGTTTCCACGGGGGACGGAGGGACATCAAAGGCAGACTTTCACGAATCGCTCAACTTCGCAGGCGTGTACGACCTGCCTGTGGTGTTCGTAGTCGAGAACAACCAGTGGGCAATTTCTGTTAGAAGGGAGAGGCAGACAGCGTCGAAGACGATCGCGCAGAAGGCGGTTGCCTACGGCTTTGAGGGCATCCTCGTGGACGGAAACGACGTGATTGCGTCCTATGAGGCGACGAAGTACGCCGTGGAGAAGGCAAGGCGCGGTGGCGGCCCGACACTCCTCGAATTCTACACCTACAGGCTCGGTCCGCACACAACTGCTGAGCTCGTCTCGAATAAGCTGAAGGCTCCAGAGGAGGTAGCCGAGTGGGAAAGGAAGAGCCCAATAATCAGGCTCGAGAGGTATCTCGAGGCGCGAGGCCTAATAGGAGAGGGCGAGAAGCTCAAGACTTCCCAGAATGCGTCCAGGATGATGGACGAGGCGGTCAAGCTTTACAGGTCTATCCCTCCACCGGACCCGAAGAGCATATTCCAGTTCATGTACGATAGGCCGACCAAGAACCTCGCCGAGCAGATGCTCGAAGCCCTCGGTGTTGCCGACGGGCTGGAAGCAGCAGAGCCGGGACCCGAGCCCGTCTCTTCCGGAGGAAAGCAGGGTGTCAACATAAGGAACGCTGTGAACATGGCACTCAGGCAGGAGATGCAAAGGGATGGCAGGGTCGTAATCTTCGGGGAGGACGTGGGGAAGAATGGCGGTGTCTTCCAAGTGACAAGGGGATTGCAGGACGAGTTCGGGCCAGACCGCGTCTTCGACACACCCCTTTCAGAGCTTGAGATAGCGGGGCTCTTCGTCGGCCTCTCCATTGGCGGTCTCATACCTGTCGCCGAGTTCCAGTTCGAGGGGTTTAGCATACCTGCCTTCGACCAGATATTCGGGCACATCGCCAGGATGAGGAACAGGACACGCGGCAGGTTCGTTACGCGGGGCGTCATCCGATTCCCGTACGGCGCAGGGATAAGGGCGCCAGAGCATCATTCCGATTCACCAGAGGCCTACTACGCCCACACCCCAGGGCTGAAGGTGGTCATACCTTCGAATCCGTACGACGCGAAGGGACTCCTCGCCGCCGCTCTGCGGGAACCGAACCCAGTCGTGTTCATGGAGCCGAAGAGGCTGTACGACTCGCCGAAGATGGACGTTCCTGAGGAGGAGTACACAGTCCCGATAGGAAGGGCGAAGGTTGCAAGGGAGGGGACAGACATCACCATTATTTCATACGGCGCCATGATGGTTCAGACGATGCAGGCAGCTGAGTCGCTGCAAGCCGAGAGCTCAGTGTCTGCCGAGGTGATAGACCTCAGGACCGTCTCTCCGATAGACTACGACACTGTGCTCGAGTCTGTGAGGAAGACAGGGAGGGTTCTGATAGTCCACGAGGCGCCCAGGAGCCTTGGCATCGGGGCAGAGCTCGCGGCCACAATCGCTGACAGGGCGCTCGACTACCTCAGGGCACCTGTGAAGAGGGTCACAGGCTTCGACACTGTCGTCCCATTGGCGAAGATGGAGGACATCTACATTCCAAGCAAGGACAGGATAGTCAGGACTGCCATGCAGCTGGCCGCCTACTGAGAGCACGAAAACACTAATATCGAGCCTGACAGGCGCACGGCCAGGTGCTTTCTTGGTCTACGAGTTCAGGCTGCCGGACATAGGGGAGGGTGTCTCTGAGGGTGAGATTCTGAAGTGGATGGTGAAGGAGGGCGACAGGGTGAAGGAGGACCAGCCCCTTGTGGAGGTCATGACCGACAAGGTGAACGTACAGATCCCTTCCCCGCGGACTGGCACAGTCACCAGGATACTCGTGAAGGAGGGTGAGGTCGCGAAGGTCGGCCAGACGATACTAGTCATATCAGAGGAGGGTGAGCCCTCGGTGCAGCAGGCTTCTGCAATCCCAACGACATCCGCTGTCCCGGCGCCGCAGATGCAGCCGGCTGTCCAGCAGGCACAGCAGGGGGGCGTCATAGCCACGCCTGCCACAAGGAAGCTCGCACGCGAACTGGGGGTGGACATAACGACTGTCAGGGGGAGCGGCCCGCAGGGCAGGGTCACTGAAGACGACGTGAGGCGCGCAGCGCAGATACCCGTTCAAAGGCAACAGGCAGCGGTTCGTCCAGCTGAGCAGGGTCTTCGAGAGGAGGTCGTACCTCTCAGAGGTGTAAGGAAGACAATCGCCGAGAGGATGTCACGGTCCAAGAGGACTGCTGCGCACGTAACACACGTGGACGAGGTCGATATGACAGAGCTTGTCCTTCTCAGGGACGCTTTCAAGGGGAGCGCTGAGAAGAGGGGCGTCAGGCTGACCTACCTGCCGTTCATAATCAAGGCTCTCGTTCCCGCACTCAAAGAGTTCCCGTACATCAACGCGTCGCTCGACGAGCAGAGCGGCACCATAGTCCTGAAGAAGTACTACAACATAGGCATAGCGACAGACACAGAGCAGGGGCTTGTAGTCCCTGTCGTGAAGGATGCAGACAGGAAGGACATATTCGAGCTAGCAGGCGAAATTGAGAGGCTTGCTGAGAAGGCGAGGGCTGGGCAGCTAACGTTGGAAGAAGTCCACGGCTCCACGTTCACAATAACAAATGTCGGCTCGATAGGCGGTCTCTTCGCAACGCCGATCATAAACCTGCCCGAGGTCGCAATCCTCGGGGTCCACAAGATAACGAAGAGGCCAGTCGTCAGGGACGGGAGGATAGAGGTTCGTGACATGATGTACCTGTCCCTCAGCTTCGACCACAGGGTCATCGACGGCGCGTACGCGGCCAAATTCACGACAAGGCTGATCGAGGTACTTCAGGATACGAAGAAGCTTCTGGCCGAGGTAGTGTAGCAGTAGCCAGGAAGGTTTAAGCACAGAAGACAGGTGCTCAGGCCTGGTGCCCCGATGACAGAATTCGATGTTGCTGTGATAGGTGCAGGCCCTGGCGGCTATGTCTGCGGGATAAGAGCTGCCCAACTCGGCCTGTCAACGGTCGTGATAGAGGCAGACAGGCTCGGGGGCGAGTGCCTAAATTACGGCTGCATACCATCCAAGTCTCTGATAACAATGTCGAGGCTCTACGGCAGGCTGAGCGAAGCAGGGAAGTTCGGTGTGCACGTCTCGTCAGCAGGATTCGACCTGCGCGAGACGCAGAAGTGGAAGGGACAGGTGATAGAAAGGCTCACGGGCGGGATCGGCTCACTCCTGAAGGGAAACGGTGCAGAGGTTGTCATGGGCGCTGCCGAAATAGTCGAGAGGAACAGGGTGAGGGTCAGGAGCGGAGGATCGGAAGAGGACATCTCGGCAAGGAACATAGTCATAGCAACTGGCACTACAGCGATTCGTCTTCCAGGCATTCCTGTAGATGGTACAGTTGTCGTGACATCCAAGGAGGCGCTCGAGTTCACGAGTCCGCCGAACCACCTTCTCGTGATAGGTGGAGGTGTGATAGGAATAGAGTTCGCGTGCATGTACCAGAAGCTCGGGAGTGAGATAACCATAGTCGAGCTGACTGACCAGCTCCTTCCAGGCAACGACCCGGAGGTAGTCAGGGTTGTACAGAGAAAGCTCGAAGCGGGCGGGGCAAGGGTCCACCTCGGGTCCAGCGTCTCCTCGGTATCTGTATCGGGCGGGAAGGCAAGAGTAGAAGTCAAGACACGGGAAGGCACGATCCAAGTCGAGGCTGACAGAGTGCTCCAGAGCGTGGGCAAGAGGCCTGTCACCGAGGGATTGAACCTTGAGTCCCTGGGCGTCAGGACAGACAAAAAGGGGTACATACAGACTGACAACAGAATGATGACCAGCGTCCCGGGCATATACGCGATAGGGGACGTGAGGGGGCCGCCCCTTCTCGCCCACAAAGCTTCAAGGGAGGGCCTCGTGGCCGCCGAGGCAATCGCTGGTCTGCCGAGTGTGGCCGACTGGAGGGTTATTCCAGACGCTGTATTCTCAGACCCTGAGATAGCAACGGTCGGGCTCACTGAGGCTCGAGCAATCGAGGCTGGCTACAGCGTTAAGAAGACGAGGTTCCCGTTTGCGTCGCTCGGCAGGGCACTTTCAACAGGGGAGACAGACGGGTTCGTCAAGGTCGTCTCCAGGGCTGAGGACGGTCTTGTCCTGGGCGTCCAGATAGTGGGCCCAGAGGCCTCAAACCTGATAAGCGAAGCGGCACTCGCGATTGAGATGGGTGCAACCGTGGAGGACGTGGCGCTCACGATCCATCCACACCCAACGCTCCCCGAGGCGATAATGGAGGCGATGGAATCCGCCTCAGGAAGACCAATTCATCAGCTGAAGCTATGACAGGCATCCTCTACGACCTTGGCAGAAGAGAGTACGGCGAGGTGCTCTCGCTGCAGAGAGAACTGGTATCCAGGCGCGCCAGAGGCGAGATTCCAGACTCTCTTATACTCGTGGAGCACGAACACGTGATAACTCTCGGGAGGAAGACAAGCCAGCTGAACTTCAGGCCACAGGACATACCTGTGTTTCAGGTCGAAAGAGGCGGAGACGCTACGTATCATGGACCCGGGCAGCTCGTTGGCTACCCTATTGTAGCCCTCGAGGACCACGACGTGAGGAGATACGTCCGTCTGCTCGAGGAGGCACTCATCTCGGCCGTGGGCAGGTTCGGGGTGCAGTCCGGCACTATTCAGGGCCATCCCGGAGTCTGGGTGAAAGGCAGAAAGCTCGCCTCAATAGGAGTGGCTGTGACGAACTGGGTCGCATTTCACGGCTTCGCACTGAACGTTAACACTGACCTGAGCTACTTCAGCCTCATAAGGCCATGCGGTCTTGACCCGGGCACGATGACATCAATGAAGGCGCTGCTCGGGCAGGAGGTCGACTTCAAGGCAGTCAAGCTGGCAGTCCTCGAGGAGCTCTCCAACAGACTCTCTCAGAGTTTTGTCCCCGGGCAACCTCCTCTTTTCGCACCCCCCGGCAAAGATTAATTACAGCCTGACTGCGTGCCGACCCATGCCGAAGTCACACCCAAAGGTAACGTACGTAACACTGTTCGCTGACGAGACGATTCATCCCAAGTACGAGGCAGCGCTGAAGAGGTTCGAAAAGGAACTCGGGGGCCACCACCCCATGTTCATCGGGAAGAAGGAGATGAAGTCGGAGGCCGGTGAGTTCGAGCACAGGAGTCCTATCGACACGTCGATAGTCGTCGGTCACTTCCAGCTCGGAACGGCAGAGCACGCACGGGAGGCTATAGAGGAGGCGAAGCGGGCATTCGAGGGCTGGAGCGCCACGCCATGGGAGGAGAGAGTCAGGGTAATGAGGCGCGCGGCGAAGCTGATAGACGAAAGGAAGTTCGAGATAGCTGCAGGAATAACATACGAGGTGGGGAAGAACAGGCTCGAGGCACTCGCCGAGTGCTGGGAGGCTATTGATGCAATAAACTACTACGCCGGACTGATGGAGGAGATGAACGGCTATGTCTACAAGATGGGGCCTGGCGGGCATGGCGAAGTCTGCAGAGTTATCTCGAGACCGTTCGGTGTGTGGCCAGTTATATCGCCTTTCAACTTCCCCTTCATGCTTGCGAACGGAATGGCTCTCGGCGCACTCATCACGGGCAACACTGTGATCCTGAAGCCAACAAGCGAGGCGCCTCTTACTGGCCTCAGGCTTTACGAAGTATTCAGGGACGCAGGCGTTCCTGCTGGCGCTGTAAACTACGTGACAGGTCCGGGCGGTAACTTCGAGAAGGAGTTCGTCTCTAACACTGATGTGGCTGGGATTGCCTTCACCGGCTCCAGGGATGTGGGGATGAGGCTCTACAGGCGGTTTCTGTCGGAGCAGCCCTATCCAAAGCCTGTTGTTCTTGAAATGGGTAGCAAGAACCCAACGATAGTTACAGCATCTGCAGACATAAAGAAGGCCGTGGAGGGTACTGTCAGGGCTGCCTTCGGGTACGGCGGCCAGAAGTGCAGTGCGACTTCACGCATCTACGTGCAGTCCAAGATAAAGAACAGGTTCCTTTCTGCCCTTACAGAGAGGCTCAAGAAGCTCGAGGTTGGAGACCCAAGGAAGAGGGACGTGTTCATGGGTCCTGTCATCAACGCCGCAGTGCTAGAGAAGTTCAAGAAAGCAGTCGAGGAGGCGAAGAGGGACGGCGGCAGGATAGTGTTTGGCGGCAGGGTGCTCGGGGAAGGTGAGATGTCAAAGGGCTTCTACGTGGAACCGACAGTGGTGGACGGCCTCCCCCCAGGGCACAGGCTCTTCAGGGACGAGCTCTTCCTGCCCCTTGTCGTTGTGGGGAGTTTCGAGACACTGAAGGATGCCATCAGAATGGCCAACGACACAGACTACGGGCTCACAGCCGGCATCTTCTCAGAGGAGGAGTCTGAAGTGAAAGAGTTCATGAACAAGATTCAGTTCGGCGTGGCGTACGCCAACAGGGCAGGAGGCTCCACCACAGGCGCGTGGCCCGGGGCGCAGAGCTTCACGGGGTGGAAGGCAAGCGGCGCCACTGGAAGGGGAGTGGGAGGCCCACATTACCTTCTCAACTTCCTGAGGGACCAGTCTCAGACAGTCGTGAAGGGCTAGAACGGCAGAAGGTAAAGGAAAGCGACTATCAGCGCGTCAAGAATCCACCAAACAGGCACGGTGAGCCCGGCGGGTGAGAGGCTACCGAAGTGGCGTGTAGTCCACTCGCCCCTCGAGACCCACCTGCCCCTCCACACGAAATAAGAGACGTCCTCAAGCAGGGCCACAGCGAATGTGTTCCCAGCCCACGCAGTGACAGGAAGGGAGAAAGAGGCAACGATGAACAAGGGAAGCAGGAAGTACAGGTGGTATGGAAGAAAAAGACCCATGACTGGCTTCTCGCCCAGCCCCCCTGTCTTGGTATCGAGACCCACCTCCCTCCTGTTGATGTACCTGAATTCTATTCCAGCAAAGACAGCCGCGAATACGACAACGCGGAGAAAGGACACTGGGTCGAACAAGTTCACTTCAGGGGGACGTAAAGGCTCGACCGGCTGGCCCCTATCCCAGGCGTCCCGTGCACAACCTTCTTGTTTGTTATGACAAACTCACCCACGTATCTGCCTATCATCTCAGGCTTTATCTCGAGCGGCACGAACTCCTTTCCGTTGTGGACTTGGATAGTGAGCCCCACCATCGACGGAAGCACTATCATGTCCCTTGCATGTGTCTTTATCTGACCTTGGAGTCTTCCATCTCTCGCCTTCCTCACGTCCTCGAGAAGCTTCCTCTTGTCCTCAGTCACGCCCCTGTTGAGAGACCTCCTCGCCCTAGAAGGAAGGAGCTGCAGCATTGACTCTGTTGACATGCCGTTGAGCTGCTCAAGCGTGTACCCCCTGTACCTGAACTCCTTGGGCAGCTAGCCGCTCACCTCCACCGTTGCCCTCGCTATCCTCTTCCTTCCTGTCTTCCTCGGCGCTATCAGCCCTACCTTCCTTCCTGGTGGCGCGTTCCTGGATGTGCTCGTTGACTTGCCGGGGTGTTGATGCCTCCCGCCGCCGAATGGATGGTAGACCACAGCCATCGCCACACCCCTCATCCTCGGGTATACCCTGCCCGCAGCCCTCATAGCGTGGTGCCTTGCGCCTGCCCTCAGGAATGGTTTCTCCTGCCTGCCTCCTCCCGCCACTTCACCGACCGTCGCCCTGCACCTCTCGTCAACAAGTATGCTCTTCCCGGAGGGCAGCTTCAGTATCGCCTTTCCGTTTGCCCTTGAGAAGAGGATAGCAGTCGTACCTGAAGCCCTCACGAGCTTGCCGCCGTCCCCGGGCCTGAGCTCGACATTGCACACCCTTGTCCCCTCCGGGATGCTCGAGAGCGGTAGTATGTTCCCCTCAGCGAGGGGTGCAGATGGGCCGATCGATACCTCCCTCCCCACGTACGTTCCAGCGACAGCCGGAACGTATGCGAACCTGCCCTCGCCGTATCGAATCTGAGCCAGTGGTGCGCTCCTTCCTCTCTCGTCCACTATCGCCGTTATCACTGCCTTCTCTGCAGCACCCTGCGGAACATTCGGGTACCTTGCAGGCGCCACCTTCCCCCTGCTTGGCGTCCTGAACTGTATCCCTGCCTTCCCTCTCCTTCTTTGAAGTATTCTCTTGCCCATCTTCTACACTAATCCAAGCTTTGTGGCCAGCTCGGCGGCCGAGCTCTCCGGGCTGAGCCTGACAAACGCCTTCTTACCCTTTATCGTCCTTGCAGTATTAACTCTTTCCACCTTCACCTCGTACAGTGCCTCGACTGCAGCTGCAACCTGCTTCTTCGTGGCCCTGTCGCTCACAATGAAGCAGAGCTTGTTCTCCCTCTCTATCTGGTCGAAAGTCCTCTCGGTGACGTACGGCCTCTTGACGACCTTAAGAGCGTCTTCAAGCCGCAACTGCAACTACCTCCTTGCGGCCGGGAGCGATAGACTGAAGGGCGGACTCGGTCCAGATCGTCAGCCTACCCGGCACTCCCCCTGGTGCAAGCTCCAGTATCCCAAGGCTGTCCACCCTCTCCACCTCCACACCGGGTATTGCAGCGGCCGCCCTGCCAATCCCTCTGTCGTTTGTCACCACTATCAGAGGTCCCACCCTCTCCCTGTACGCCCTTCCCCTCAGCCTTGCCTTCCCGCTTTTCCTCCTTATACCGTCGTAAAGCCTTTCGAGCTCCTCTGAAAGGCCTATCCTCCTCATGAACTCAGCAACAGCCGATGTCTTGTCCAGGGACTCGAGCTCGTCAGAGACGACTACCGGGAGTGAGACTTTCCCTACCCTGTGCCCCCTCGCCCTCACAGACGAAGCGTCGCCAGTATAGGCTATCGCTATTTCTGTGGCGAGCTTCCTCTCCTTCTTGTTCACCCTCAGATGGATAACCTTCTCAGACTTCGGCGGATGGGGGAGCCTGCCCTTGACCACACTCGCCACGCCCCCTGCCATTCCAGACCTCGAGTACCTTTCACCCTTCACCCTTGGTATCCTGGACTGGCCAGTACCCGTTGGCGGGTTGTGCGTCTCAGCCGTTGTCTTCTCTCCAGCCATGGGGTCCCTCCCTTTTGGCTGGAACCCATGCGACCGCACAAGCCTGTACACCCTCGCGACTATGTCTTGCCTGAGAGGCAGGTCGAAGACGTCAGGCAGTTCAGTCTTCCCAGCTTCTTTCCCGTCAATGCCCAACACGTCGACCTTCATAGCCTACCTCGCCTGCACCCTTGTGCTTACCTCTATAACCTGTGGGGCCACCTGTCTCGTTATGCGTGTCCTGGCAGGATACCTAACCAGCGCGAACCTTCTAGCTGGCCCCGGAACAGAACCCCTGAGCACAGCATACTCGCCCTTCACCTCGCCGAAGTGCAGGAACCCTCCGCTCGGAGTTATTGGGTTGTCCTTTGCATTCCCGACCATGATTATCCGCTTGCCGCTCTCTGTCCTCTGATGGAACCCCATCTGACCAGCCCTTGGGGCTGTGTACATCACAGCTGCCGGATGCCAAGGCCCAAGCACTCCTATGGCCCTCACACTCTTCCTCGACTTGTGCTGCTTCCTCTTGACGCCGAAACGTGTCACTGGCCCTTCGAACCCCTGCCCCTTTGTTATACCCAGGACGTCAACGTACATACCCGCCTTGAAGACATCCGAAAACCTCACTTTCTTCCCGAGTAGGCCAGAAACATACTCCAGTTGTGCCTTCACATCTCCCCCGCTTACCCCAATCTCCATCACTATCGGCCTCTTCTGGGATAGACCCACTTCCCTGGGAACGACGGAGCAGACTGCTGCAACCCTCCTTACCTTCTCCAGCTGGATGCTCGAGAGAGACGCAGCTGGGTTTTCCCTCGCTTCTCCGAGTGATACCTCGTACCCGCTCCTCCAGCCGTAGAGCCTGACACCAGAAACAAGAAGTTCCGGGGCAGCAAGAACGCTCGCTGGGTTGAATAGCGGCTTACCGAAGTTTGGTGTCCTTTCCCTGTCGTCCTGTGTTATGACGTGAATCGTACCCGCCTTGAAGACAGGGAAGCCGAGCAATGTCGGCTTTTCGCTCTTGACGGCAGGCCAGGTCCTGACCCTGGGAAGCATTGACCTGGCACGTGCTCTCGGCCTGAATGCAAGACTACCCCTTCTCGGTGCGCTGTGCTTGCGGTGTCCCAAACCGTGCTTACCCTTTCCGGAACCCCGTTTTTTGTTCAGCCTTTAAGCTTTGCATCACAGCAGCAGGTTGTTGACAAGGTTGAGACCGGCGAATATCGCCTCTTCCGTCCTGACCGTCTCCACGTGCTGCTCGACGAACAGGTTCACAACGAAGTCTACCCTGCGTGGCAGCCCAGGGCCCACTATCTCATATAGCCCCCTGGTGGGCGAGCCGAATATCAGCATGATGCTTCCAGCTTTCTTCACCTCCTCCCTCAGCCTCTGAACTACGGACCTGATAGCGTTCCCATACCTCGATGTCGCTATCTTCAACTCGAACCTCCCGTCCCCGAGCACCTCTTCAAGGCTCCTGCTCTCCACCCTGTACCCCCAGTACTGCCCCACAGCTTCGCGCCCCACAGTCTCCGCTGTGAAAGGGTCCTTCGAAACTATCCTTACAGTTACGCGGCTGTTCGGTTCGAGCCTCGGCTTCAGCCTAGCCGCCCTCTCCAGCCCCACGTCCACTGTTCCATCATCGTTCACAACACCCTCCCTCACATCCCCGACCCGAACACTATCGAAGGGTACCCTGGGTTTATGCGACGGAATCCTGAGAGGAGGAAGCAGCCCAGCAAACTTGAGTGATTCGTCGAGCGAGTAGAGCCGCCTTCTCAGGTACTGCGGCGTCTCAAGGTACTCCAGAATCTTCTTCACAAGCTTGCCCTCTCCCCTTCCTGCGGTGTCCCTGAATACCTCGATCACGTCTACCCCGTAGATGGCGCACGCCCTCGCTATCGTCCCGAGCTTGACAGTCTTCTCCCTCAGCGTGTCCCTCTCCTCAAGAACAGTGTCTGGAATCGCTACAGCCAGCCTCTTATCCTGAAGCACCATCGATGAAAGCCGACCAGCTGTGTTAGTTCAGCTTTTCGAGTCAAGCGGCCATCTGCCCGTTGCATCTCGATACGCATATCACCATTCCACTGGAGAAGGGTGAGGAGATGCGTTCCGACGAAGGCAGGCCTCGCAAGAGGCGGTCTGACTGGGTCTACTGCGTACTTCCAGCCGCGGTTGCCTCCGGACCCATAGGAACGCTCGTTCAGCTCTACATCATGACAACGAACGGCCCCGGCCTGGGAACCATCTACGCCGGTGTCGCTGTCGCAGCTTTCAATTTCATCAGCATACCCGCTGCGATGTTCTGGGGTTTCGCTACCGACAGGCTCCACAAGAGGAAGTGGCTCATTGTTGTAGGATACACGGTCACAGCGGTTGTCCTCTTCTCATTCTACTTCGAACAGAGCACTCCTGGCGCAATAGCGACGTACTCTCTCTTCTCCTTCGTCTCCTCAGCCTCCGCCACGCCGCTGAATCTCCTGATAATGGAGACAGAGGAGAAGGGGAGGTGGGCAGGGACCTTCGCCAGGCTCTCAATGATGTCAAGCATAGGAAACACGGCCGGCCTCGTGCTCAGCACTGTATGGTCGAGTACATTCCGTCTGATACTTCTGACCATCCCGCTGGGTGTCTTCTCGCTCATCTCGGCAGGGCTCGCGTTGACGATGATCTCGGAGCCTAAGATCACGCTTGAAAGGGAAGCAATGATACTCAGAAAGCCAAGCTTCTTCAGCAGGCTCCTTGCCCTTCCTCTAATATTTCTCACGGTACCGAGCGCTGAGGACTTCCGCAGAATCTTCAGAGGTCTCAGGTACAGCGTCACGAGTCAGATCCCCCTTCTTTACATATCAATCGTCCTCTTCTACCTGTCGAGCGGCGTCTTCAACACCTCTCTAGTGCCTGCCCTTTACTCGTATTCACTATCGCACAGCGAGGTCTTCGCAGTGATCCTGGCAGGCATGTTCGTCCAGACATTCTCCTTCCAGTACGCCGGGAGATACGTCAGCGGAAGGTCGCTCGCTGCCACATCTCTCCAGGGCCTTGTCCTGAGGGGCGCTTGCTACGTCATGCTCGGTGTCTTCGCCCTCGTCGCAGCAGGGCCTCTCTTCGTAGTACCAACGTTGATACTGTACCCGCTGGCTGCCGGAGTTGCATTTGCCGTATACTACACTGCCTCCAACACGATGATATTCAACACCGTGCAGCACAGGAACGCAGGCTCAACACTTGGAGTCTACAGCGCTGTAGTCGGCGTGGCGAACACAGTCGGCTCCTTCATCTCTGGCTTCACATCAGTCTATCTCGGGTTCTACGCAACCTTCATGCTGGGCGGCGCCCTGCTCGGCGCTGCCGCGCTTGTGATGGTAAGGCTGAGGGGCATGGAGATCCCTTCGGAAAGAGAGACAAAGATATCTGGCCAGGATGGTCCGCATAGCTAACGGGTCGCGGGCGCTGTGCGGAGCTTCGCTCTCAGCTCCTCTGTCGCCCTCCTGTCGACCTTCATCTCATCAGATAGATATAACCACGCCATAATCTTCCCTTGCCCGCTCCAAGGACACGTAACCATCCACCACGTCTGACAGTATCTTTTCCGGGTCTCTCTTGAGCGGGTCTCCATACCCTCCCCCACCACCAGTCTTCAGTCGTATCAGGTCCCCCTTCTCAAGAGGTAGCGCAGCCACTTTCCTTGCCCTTAGCGGTTCCTTACCTTTCCTGAAGATTATGAAGTAGTTCGGTGTGCCACTGGAGCCGCCGCTCATGCCCCAGCATGGGTAAACGGACCTCCCGAACGAGGCAGTGAACGTTGCATTGGAGTTGTTTATCCTGTAGTCCTTTATGAGCCCGAACCCGCCTCTGAACTCGCCCCTGCCACATCCGTCCTCCGTATTGAGAGAATACTGTTCTACTATGATTGGATGCCTTACTTCGATGACTTCGTTCGACATTATATACGTTTCACCATCGCCTAGCTTGTAGCATAATTCTCAGAACGATCGTTTTTGTGTTAATTTCTGGCTCGATTCGTATGAGGCCAAGCGTGGCAATTTCACATTCTTGCACCGTCGAGCAGAAATGACTGACTTATGCTACAAGCTAACCATCGCCGGAACAGACAAGACCGCTCTCGCCGTCCTTGCCGAGCGCCCCACCCCACCCACCAGCCTGGGGCTCAACTATCGCGAAGGGTTCCCCAGACCTGTCGTCTCGCCCGCCCACTATCGTCGCACAGACAGAGAGGAAGTGGCCTGCTGAAAGTCTATCTGGCATATGCGGGGCCAGAGCCTTCCACACAAGGTCGGTGGCAAATGCCATCGATTCCCAGTAAGTTGAAGTTGGCGCTGGCGGCACGGGGTTGAACAGAGATCTTTCAGGAGGGAATTCAGATACCACCGTCCAGACTGTATTCCGGGGGCAACCCGAACAAGGACCTGATCGGGATACTGCGCGCCAACTCCAGAATGCCGAACACAGTCGTGGGCGACATGCAGGCACAGGTGGCTGGTCTGAACGTGGCAGCCAAGAGGGTTGTCAGAACGATAGAGAAGTACGGTCTGGATGCATACAATGACACAGTGCAGAAGCTTATGTCTGACGGTGAGGCCGTTGCCCGTCTAAGGCTTAAGGAGCTTCCACATGGCAGCTTCTTTGCCGAGGACTTCCTGGACGAGGGTGGTAGGAACGACGAGCCCCTTCCGATTATGGTGCGTGTCGACATCGACGACGATAACTTCACCGTTGACTTCTCGGGCAACTCGCGGCAGCTGCCATTCTCGCTCAACACCACACTTCCTGCGACTGTTGCTGCTGTCCGAGTCGTCTACATGAGCCTGATAGACCCTCATTTCAGGTACAACCAGGGCATCGTCAAACCGCTCAAGATAGTCGCGCCCGAGGGTACAGTATTCAATGCTCTGAGGCCAGCGCCTGTGTCAGTTTACTGGGAGGCACTAAGTTATGCGGCCGACCTCGTATGGAAGGCCCTGGCGACAGCTGCTCCGGACAGGCTTGTGGCAGGCCACTTCCTTAGCGTGGTGGCAGAGGTGATAGCAGGCATCGCTGACCAGAGTTAGCAAATAACACTATCTTCCTTATCACATGAAGATAGCCGCTGACGGACGCACGATGAATGTGCCCGGAGGGCTAACTCTATGCCCTCTCGCCCCATCTCCCCGGCTTGTGTGGCCGTTTGGATGGACCCTGCCCGCTTGCCCAATTGATATTTCGCTTGCATCAGCTCCCTCTCATCAGCGTAAGAGGGAGAGTGGCTTAACCCCATCTGAGATGAGGTGATAGCGGGTGGTGCTGTGAGCAGCTCTGTTATCTCCCCTCCTCCTCCATTATTATCATCTCCATCACTCTTCCATTCCATCGGTTCGCGATGGAGCAAAGTCTGGATTTGAGGATATGTTATCCCGAATTCATTTCATCCCCTACTCCGCAGAATACACCGAGTAATCAGGAAGACTAGGCTGGGAGAGTTTTGGCTGGGCTTATGGAAGAAGTATCACGGGCATGCCGTGGTGCTTGAACAATCTCAGATCGAGTGGATCGTCAAGGCCAAGATTGATGGTAAGAAGACGAACGAGGATATCGCCAGGATACAAGAGGTATCAGTCAGAAGGGTGCAGCAGCTCTACGCCCAGTACAAGACGACTGGGACGATACCGATGCTCAAAGAGGCTGGAAGGCCACGTAGCGATGTATCAGAATACGAGAGGAGGACGATACTGGACGCCTTCCGCAGGTGGAGGGCCTGCGCGTGCTACCTGGAGGAGATGCTCTCCGCCCGCGGGGTTGATATCAGCCACCGGAAGATACACAG
>Ga0080006_1090895_pt2 | contig 86045 bp, 77 predicted proteins | sample RS3BMetagenome_FD_69209 | JGI IMG/M metagenome (GOLD analysis project Ga0080006, IMG submission 69209) | Ferric oxide microbial mat and aquatic microbial communities from Rainbow Spring, Yellowstone National Park, USA - RS3B (SPADES... ... | reverse complement strand
GGCGTGAAGGCGCCGCTCGACGATCCGCTCGACGACCCCGACCCGCTGGACGATCCGGAGCCGCCCGACGACGACCCCGAGCCGCTCGACGATCCAGACCCGCCCGACGATCCAGACCCGCCCGACGATCCAGACCCGCCCGACGATCCGGATCCTCCCGACGATCCGCCGCTCGACGACCCCGAGCCCCCCGAGGACCCCGAGCCGTCGAGGCACCCGAAGAACGGGCAGCCGGCGTCGGGCCCGCTCCCGATCGAATTGCTGCCGGTCGTCCCCGAGCATGCCGCCGAACCCACCGCCACCATCGCCCCGAGGAGGGCCACACCGCCGACGAGCCACGAACGCCGCATCCGACCATGGCACGGTCAATCGGCGGCGGCGTCAAGAGCGAGACGGTGTCAGCCCCTCCCCGCCTTGGCGACGAGGCTCCGGAGCCTGCTCGTGTCGATGGGCTTCTCGAGGCACGGGTTGACGACGCTCTCGAGGAACGCGCGGGCGCGCGGCGTGAAGGCGCCGCCCGTCATGAACACGAGCCGTCCGGCGAGCTTGGGGGCGACCTTCACGATCTCCGCGTACAGGTCCATGCCGGTCATCACCGGCATCATCAGGTCGCAGAGCATGACGTCGTAGCGCTGCCCCTCGGCGATCCGCGCGAGCGCGTGCTGCGCGTCGGTGACCACCTCGACGTCGTTGTCCTCGGAGAGCGCGCGCGCGATCGCCTCGCCGACGAGGCGCTCGTCGTCGACGACCAGCACGCGGCGGCGGGGGAGCGCGCGCACGTCGTGGGCGCTCGTCGGCGCGCCGGGCCGCCACGGCTTGGCGGGCGGCAGCACGACGCGAAAGGTGGACCCGGCGCCCGGCGTGCTCCTGACCTGGATGTCGCCGCCGATGGCGCGCACCGTCCCGAGCGAGATGGCCAGGCCCAGCCCCGTTCCGCCCTCGCCCTTGGTCGTGAAGAACGGGTCGAAGATGCGCGGCAGGTCCTCGGACGCGATCCCGACCCCGGTGTCGGTCACCTCGATGACCGCGTTGCCCCGCTCGTCGGTGCGCGTCGCCACGCGCACCTCGTGACGGTCGGCGTGGCCCTCGGGGATGGCCTGCGCGGCGTTGACCAGCAGGTTGAGGAACACCTGCCCGAGGCGCGCCTCGTTGGCGTCGACCGGCGGCACGTCGGCCAGGCTCTTGACCAGGCGCGCGCGGTGCCGGATCTCGTGCCACGCCATCTGCACGGCGCTCTCGACGATGCCGCGCACGTCGGCGACGCTCCGCTGCTCGACGTTGCCCTGCGAGAACGTGAGCAGGTCGCGCACGATCTGCCGGACGCGGTTGGCGCCCTCGACCGCCTGCTGCAGCGACTGCACGAGGGCGGTCAGCCCGCCGGCCCCGCCGTCGCCGCTCGCGAGCACGGCGACCGGATCGTCGCTCGCGCTGGCGGCGCGCAGGCGGCGCAGCACGTGCTCGAGGTTGACCAGCAGGTACGTCAGCGGGTTGTTGATCTCGTGCGCGACCCCGGCGGCGAGCGTCCCGAGCGCCGCCATGCGATCGCGCTGGAGCAGCTGGTGCTGGAACTCGGCGCGCTCGGTCACGTCGCGCGCCACGACGAGCACCGCCGGCGCGCCCTCGAAGTCGATGGGGCCGGCCACGGTCTCGGTCGAACGATAGCCGCCGGCCTTGCGCCGCCAGCGCAAGGGGACGACGTCGTGCGTGGCGTTGGCGGGCGGAGCGATCAGGCGCGCCGAGACCGCGGGCCGGTCGTCGACGTGAAACAGGTCGGCGAGCGGCGTCCCGGCGAGCGGGTCGCGCTGCTCACCCGTCCCCAGGCCGAGCGTGTGGGCGGCCGAGGGGTTGGCGTAGACGACGTGCCCGCCGCGGTGCACGAGGACGAGATCGGTGGAGACCTCGAGCAGCGTGTGCAGCGCCGCCTCGGCGGCGCCCGCGCCTCGCTCGGGCGAGGGCTCGGACCGGAGCTGCGATTCGCTTTCGGGGACGGCGGGAGAGGGCGGGGACATGGGCGGGGGGCGGCGGCGGGGGGACGGCAGGTGCGGACGTGACGGTCGAGGCGGCAGGGGGCGAAGGCGCGCCCCGGGAGCGGCGCGGGTCCTGAAAGGTGTGTGGCGGCCCCGTGCGCGCCTCAAGGTCAGGCGCGAGGAAATTATCGTGATCACCGGCGTTTACGCCTGAGGTCGACTCGGGGCGCCCACCGCCGAGGTGCCCTGGGGCAAGGTGAGGAGCGCCCCGCAGGCCCTGCGGAGGGAGGGTTCGTCCTTCCTCCTCCCCGCTCCCCACGGATCAGGGGACCCATGCTTGACAGAGTGCCCCCTGCCACGTAGTTTCCCGCGCCCCCATGCCGTCCCCCGAGCCCCAGGCCCGAAAGCGGGCCCCGCAGAGAACCTTCGTGATGACCAAGGCGCAAGCGCAGGCGTCGCGCGCCTGGTGGGTCGTGGACGCGACCGGCAAGCCGCTCGGCCGTCTCGCGAGCGAGGTCGCGCACGTGCTTCGCGGCAAGCACAAGCCCCAGTACACCCCGCACGAGGACACGGGCGACTTCGTCATCGTCGTCAACGCCGACAAGGTCGTGCTGACCGGGGCGAAGCTCGACAAGAAGTTCTACTACCACCACTCGGGCATTCCGGGCGGCTTCACCGCCGAGAGCTACCGTCACCTGCTCGCCCGCGACGGGACCTTCCCCGTCGAGAAGGCCGTCAAGGGCATGCTCCCCAAGGGCGTGCTCGGTCGGCAGATGCTGACCAAGCTCAAGGTGTACACGACGCCCGATCACCCGCACGCGGCCCAGCAGCCCAAGCCCCTGAACGTCAAGTAAAGACCATGGCCACCCCCACGACCGACACCCGTACCTACGCCACCGGCAAGCGGAAGACCGCCATCGCGCGCGTCTGGCTCAAGCCGGGAAGCGGCACCATCGTGGTCAACAATCGCCCGTGCGACGAGTACTTCGAGCGCGAGACCTCGCGCATGGTGCTCCGCCAGGCGCTCGAGCTCATCGAGATGCAGGACCAGTTCGACGTGTGGGCCACCTGCACCGGCGGCGGCAAGAACGCCCAGGCCGAGGCCATGCGCCACGGCATCTCGCGCGCGCTCTGCCTGCTCGACCCGGAGAAGCGCGGCGCCATCAAGCGCGCCGGCTTCCTCACGCGCGACGCGCGCAAGAAGGAGCGCAAGAAGTACGGCCGTCCGGGCGCGCGCAAGCGCTTCCAGTACAGCAAGCGCTAGCGCGCTCGCGCCGGCGTCGACGCGAGGCGACGGCGGAATCGTCGCCGTTCACGTCGCCGGTCGGCGTCGACGACTCGATCGGCGATCGTGGTCTGATCGCCTGGTCCTGACGCGTGACGTGATAGACATGCGTGCCGTGAAGCTTCCCAAGCTCGTCCTTCTTGCCTTGGTCGGCGCCGCCCTGCTCGGCGTCGCGCCGCGGGCGAACGCGACCATCGTCGAGCGCATCGTCGCCGTCATCGGCGAGCGCCCCATCCTGTGGACCGACCTCCTTCACCGCGCGGTGTCCGCGCGCATCCAGATCCGGATGCAGACGCACGACCCGAACGTCGTCAGCGTGCAGGAGCAGGAGATGTACAAGGAGCTGCTCGACAACATGATCAACGAGCGGCTCGAGGAGCAGCAGGCCGACAAGGCGCACATCACCGTCACGCCCGAGGAGATCGATCGCGGCATCGCGAACATCGCCGCCCAGGCGCAGCAGCAGCAGGGGCGCCCGGTCACCGTGCAGGACGTGCTCGCCGAGGTGCGCCGGACCGGCCTGACCGAGCAGGACTTCCGCGATCAGATCCGCCGCGAGATCCTCGAGGGCAAGCTCATCGAGCTGCGCGTGCGCCCGCGCGTGCACGTCACCGAGCAGGACGCGCGCGCCGCCTACCAGCACTGGCTGGAGGAGCTCAAGCAGCAGCAGCCGGTCGACGTGCGCATCCTGGCGATGCGCGTCCCGCCCGACGCGAACGGCGCCGCGTTCAACGCCCGCATGGCGCTCGCGCAGCAGATCGTGAAGTGGGCCCGCTCGGGGACGGACTTCTGCAAGCTGGTCGACCAGTACAGCGACGACCAGTCGACCAAGGCGACGTGCGGCTCTCACGGCGCGCAGGCCACGTCGGCGCTGCTGCCGCCGATCCAGGACGCGGTCCGCTCGATGAAGCCCGGCGAGATCTCCGACCCGATCCCCATCCAGCTCCCGCAGGGCGACCAGGCCATCGCCATCCTCATGCCGCTCGGCCAGGCGCGCGTGCCGCCGTTCGAGGACGTGAAGAGCCAGATGATGCAGCGCGCGATGATCGAGGGGCTCGATCGCGAGCGCAAGCAGTGGCTGCAGGAGCTGCGGCGCAACGTGTACATCAACGTGCGGCTGTGAGCCGCGGCGGCGGCGGGGCGCTCGACGCCGGCCACGGCGGCTGCGAGTAGCAGGGGGGGAGCGGCGGCGCTACGGTGCGCGGCCATGAACCCGTACCCGCTCGTGCTCGAAATGAAGAAGCTGCTGAAGAACCTCGACGGCTGGCTGGAGAAGGCCAAGGCCCACGCCGCCGCCAGGAGCTTCGACGCGAACGTGCTGATGCAGTGCCGCCTCGCGCCGGACATGTTCCCGCTGGTGCGCCAGATCCAGAGCGCGTGCGACAGCGCCAAGTTCGCCGCCGCGCGCACCGCGGGCAAGGAGCCGCCGGTTCACGCGGACACCGAGCAGACGATCGACGAGGCGCGCGCGCGCGTCGCCGCCGTCGTCGCCTACCTCGACGGCTTCAAGGCGAGCGACTTCGAGGGCATCGAGAAGCGCACGATCACGAACCCCCGCTGGGAGGGCAAGTCGATGACCGGCCCCGATTACTTCTGCGAGCACTCGGTGCCGAACTTCTTCTTCCACCTCACGATGGCGTACGCGATCCTGCGCCACAACGGCGTCGACGTCGGCAAGCGCGACTACCTCGGGCAGCTGTCGCTGCGATAAGTCCCGCGCTGGACGAGCGTCGTCCCGTGCACGGCGAGCCTCGTCTCGCTCCGGACGACGCTCGGAACGCGCTGGACGAGCCTTGGAAGGCGCCGGGCGAGGCTCGTCTCATGCTGGGCGAGCCTCGCAAAGCACCGGACGAGGCTCGTCTCGTGCTGGGCGAGCCTCGCAAAGCACTGGACGAGGCTCGTCTCGCGCTGGACGAGCCTCGTCGAGCCGCACACGAAGCTCGGGGCGGAGCCGCAGAGCTATTCAACGCCCTGAACCTGCTCCAGATTCGCGTCGCCGAGCCTCGGCATCGAACCGATGTCCGAGCGCATCGTGTGCCCCACGCTCGCCCTCGACGTGTCGAGCCTCGAACGTGCCTGTCCGCAGCTGGTGTCTCCGGGCAATTGATGACGCGGCAGGCGTGGCGAGTCGACGAGGCCATTGACGAGCCCGTGCCAAGGTGATTGGGTTCGAGATCTTACGTTGGGGTGTCGCGCCGGGGGTTGGCAGGAGGCAAGGATGGATCGTCTTTGGAGAGCGCCCAGGCGCGCGGTTGCTTGGGCGACCCAGCTCGGCGTGGGCATCACCGTCTGGATCGTCACGGTTGGCTCCGGGTGCACCGGAAACGCCGGCACGGCCCAGTCCAACGCGACGGGGGACGCATCGGCCGACGCATCGCCGGGCCAAGGCGATGCGGGCGTGGACTGCGGCACGAAGACGTCGTGCGGCGGGGCGTGTGTGGACACGTCGGTCGACCCGACCAACTGCGGAACGTGCGGGACCGCGTGCAACGTGGCGGCCGGCGAGGTGTGCTCGCAGGGCAGGTGCGGTCTCGATTGCGCGGGCGGCACGACGAAGTGCGGGACGATGTGCGCCAACACGGCCACCGACAACGACAACTGCGGGACGTGCGGCAACACGTGCGGCGCCGGCACGGCTTGCAGCGGCGGCCACTGCGCGACCACGTGCGTCGGCGGCGAGACGCTTTGCACCCCCGAAGCAGGCGCGCCCTATTGCGCGAACCTGATGGGCGACGGCGCCAACTGCGGCGCCTGCGGCAAGGCGTGCACGGGCGGTCTGGTCTGCAACATGGGGACCTGTTCGGTGTCTTGTCCGGGCACGGAGATCAACTGCAACGGCACGTGCGTCGACCCCAGCACCAGCCCCACCAACTGCGGCGCCACCGCGGGTTGCGGCGTGATGGGGATGGGGAGCGCCGGCGTGGCGTGCGCGGCCGGAACGGCGTGCGTCAAGGGAGCGTGCGACGCGACCTGCGCGGCACCGCTCACGTCGTGCAACAACGCCTGCGTCGATCCGCGGTCGGATCCGAACAACTGCGGCGGCTGCAACAAGGTGTGCGGACCCTACGCGAACGGAGTCGCGGCGTGCGTGTCGAGCGCGTGCACGGAGATCTGCAATCGGGGCTTCCTCGACTGCAGCGGGATGAATGCGGGCTGCACGACCAACGGGAACACGGACAACGACAACTGTGGCGCCTGCGGCAACAAGTGCACCGGCACCTGCATCTCGGGGCGGTGCACCACCTTCGTCACCTCGCCGGCACCGGCGTACATCCCCGGCACGTCAGGATGCGACCTGTACAACGACCTGTACGGAGGACAGGTCTCGATCGACGACGGCGGGACGGTCTACGTGGTCCTCAGCTGCTCGGGCGGTCCCGAGCTCTCGAAGAGCACGGACTACGCGGTGTCCTTCTCACCTCCGCAGGCGATCCCCGGCTTCGGTTCGGCTAAGTTCCCCAAGATCCTGGCGCGCGGAGGCGACGTCTGGGTGCTCGCGGGCTTCTCGGCCCCGTTCGACGCAAAAATCGTTCACTCGGCCGACGGCGGCGCGACCTGGGATGCCCCCGTGACGATCGGGTCGAACTTCGGCTTCGGCTCCGCCACCGGCTCCGCCGTCACGCTCGCGTACGACGGGAGCTCGCTGTTCGCGACCTGGGCATTTCCCAACGGGTCCGCCGAGTCGCCGTACGTCAGCTCGGACAAGGGCGTGACGTGGAAGGCCCTCCCGACGCTCAGCGGCGCCGGCAACGGCCCGAAGCTGTTCTTCAATACGGCCGGGGACCTCGTGAGCCTGGGCACGGTGAACGGTTCGCTCGACCGCCTGCCGATGGGCGCCCAGGCCTGGATCCACGTGGGCAACGTGAGCGCCGCCGCCGACGCCGCGGCCGGTAACGGCCTGCTCTACGCAGGCACCACGTATCCGAGTGCCGTAAGGCGGGCTTCCATCGACGATCTGTCCGGGCAAGCAACCGGGACGACGGCATCGAATTTCGATGGGTTCGTATCGATGGATGCCGATGCCGCCGGAAACCTCTCCGTGGCCTTTCCGCTCAGCACCAGCGCGGTCGTCGTCTACTCCTGGCCGGCCGGAGGAGCCCTCGACGCGGGCACGACCATCACGCTCACCTCCAGCTTTCCATCTCCGGCGACCGCCGCGATCCCGGTCGGTCTGGTCGCGACCCACGGCTCGGTCACGGCCATCGACGCCGGAAACAACACGGGGATTGGGGTCTACACGAAGGTCTACTGACCTTCGACTGCCTTCGTCACCGCTTGCGCACGCCGCCCTTCGACAGGTGCCCCATCGCCTCGCCGAGGCCTTCGAGCGTCAGGTGGAACATGGGGAACGTCGACGCGAGCATCTCGGCGGTGCCGCCTTTCCAGTAGTTGGGCGGATCGGGGTTGAGCCACGCGCTCCTGTCGAAGTGGTCGGCCAGCATCTGCATCCAGCGCACGCCGTGCATCGGCTCGCCCCCGAGCTCCTCGCGCGAGGCGTACCAGTCCCCTCCCCCGAGCAGCTCCGCGGGGTGCATCGCCGCGTCGCCGACCACGACGAGCTTCCACTCGCGCGTGCAGTGCTGCAGGAGGTCGCGCACCGGCACCGGATCGCGGAAGCTCTCGGTCTCGTAGACCTTGCCGTAGATGCAGTTGTGGAAATAGTAGGTCCTCAGCTCGCGGAAGTTCGACGCGCGCTTGGCCGCCGAAAACAGCTGGCTGACGAGCTGCGCGTGCGGGTCCATCGACCCGCCCACGTCCATGAGGAGCAGCACGCGCACGCTCGGCTTTCGGGGCGGGCGCATGACGATCTCGAGCTCGCCGGCGTTCTTGGCCGTCTGGTCGATCGTCTCGTCGAGATCGAGCTCGAGCTCCGAGCCCTCGCGCGTGAAGGCGCGCAGCTTGCGCAGCGCCACCTCGATCTGGCGCACGTCGAGCACCAGGTCCGACCGGTACGGGCGGTAGACGCGCGCGTCGGCCACGGCCATCGCGCTCCGTCCGCCGCCGTGCGGACCGACGCGCACGCCGGTCGGGTGCGCGCCGTGGGCGCCGAAGGGGCTCTTGCCGCCGGTGCCGATCCAGCGGTCGCCGCCGTCGTGGCGCTCCTTCTGCTCGCGCAGGCGCTGCTCGAAGAGGCGCCGCAGCTCGTCGAGGTCGAGGTGCTGGAGCATCGCCAGCTCCTCGGGCGACAGCTCGAGGCGCGCCCTGGGGTCGCGCAGCCAGTCCTCGAGCTCCTTCACCAGCTCGAGCGAGCGCCCCTCGACGCCGCGGAAGCAGGCGAGGAACGCCTCGTCGAACGCGTCGAGGTCGGCCTCGCCGTGCACGCAGAGCGCGCGGGCCACGTGGTAGAAGCCGTCGAGCGAGCTGTCGTGCAGGCCCATGACGAGCGCGCGCGCGAGCGCGTTCGCCTCCTGCAGGCCGACCTTGACCTTGCGCTTTCGCAGCTCGAAGAGGAACGGCACGAACACCATCGCGGGAGCCCGAGGGAGAGCCTAGCGGAGAAGGCGCGGCCGCCAAGACCGCCCGCGAGGCCCGCCGCCGATGCCGCGAGTCACGACCCCTGCGCGACGGCCTCCCGGAGCTCGTCGCGCCGGGCTTCGATCTTCGACCAGTGCGTGCCGTGCCAGTAGAGATGCGCGCACCGGTCGCAGCGCCAGAACTCGTCGCAGCTCGCGCGCGTCCTCGGCGGGACGAGCGGCGACGCGGCCGCGGCGTCGAGGGCCACGAGCTCGCCGCCGCACCCCATGCACCGCGCGTCGCGCACGGGGAGCGAGAGCGCGCGAAGGACGAAGGCCGCCTGCTCGAGGACGGGCCGATGCCGCGGCACGAACAGCGCGCGCACGTGCCCGTCGCGCACCTTCGTCCGGTCGAAGAGCGGCCGGTCGGAGCTGAGCAGCGTCGCGCCGGTGCGCTCCGCGAGCTCGACGAGCGCGCCGTCGTCGATGCCGTGCTCGAAGCGCGCGTCGTACCCGGCCGCGCGCAGCCACCGCGAGAGGCCGCCGAGCATGGCGTCGCAGACGAAGAGCATCGCGAGGGAGCTTAATGCGCTCGCGGCGGGCTCGCGCTCGCGGGGCGCGGCGCTCCGCCCCGAGAGGCGCTAGGCTCTGGTCCGCCGTGATCCGCGCGCCCGAGGTCCCGCTGCCGAGCCGCACGTCCGTCGACCGGGCGAAGCTCGAGCTCGAGCGGCGCCTCGGGCCCTCCAAGGTGCTGACGCGCCCCGAGGCGTGCGCGACGTACGCGCAGGACGACAGCGACGTCGAGGGCCGCGCGCCGGACGCGGTGGTCGTGGCCGAGTCGCCCGCCGACGTGGCGGCGGCGCTCGAGGTCGCGTCCACGTTCGAGGTGCCGGTGACGCCGCGCTCCGGCGGCACGGGGCGCACGGGCGGCGCGGTCCCGCTCGCGGGCGGGATCGTCCTGGCGACGCACGCGCTCGCGCGCATCAAGGAGATCGACCGCGCCAACCTGGTGGCCGTCGTCGAGCCGGGCGTCGTCACGGGCGAGCTGCACGCGGCCGTCGAGCGCGAGGGGCTCTTCTACGCGCCCGACCCCAACTCGCTCGACAGCTGCATGATCGGCGGCAACCTCGCCGAGAACGCCGGCGGCCCGCGCGTGTTCAAGTACGGCGCGACGCGCGACTGGGTGCTCGGCCTCGAGGCGTGCCTGATGGGCGGACGCGTCGTGCGCACCGGAAAGCGCACGGTCAAGGGCGTGACGGGCTACGACGTCACCTCGCTGCTGGTCGGCAGCGAGGGGACGCTCGCCGTGTTCACCGAGGCCACGCTGCGCCTCGTGCCCAGGCCCCCGGCGCTCGCCACCGCGCTCGCGCTCTTCTCGGGCGTGCGCGCGGCGGCGGCTGCCGTCTCGGCGATCGTCGCCGCCGGCGTGGTCCCGCGGTGCCTCGAGATGCTCGACGCCGCGACGCTCGACGCTGTGCGCGCCGCCGGCGTGGCGGTCGACGGGCGCGCGCGGGCGATGCTGCTCGTCGAGGTGGACGGCGAGGCGGCCGACGCGACGCTGATGCGCGTGGGCGAGGTGGCCACCGCCTGCGCCGGCTGCCTCGACGTCGTCGTGGCGCAGGACGCCGGGCAGCGCGACCGCCTCTGGGCCGCGCGACGCATGCTCTCGAGGGCCACGCGCAAGCTCGCGCGCCACAAGCTGAGCGAGGACGTCGTCGTCCCGCGCACGCGAATCGCCGACCTGCTCGCCCGCACCGACGACATCGGCGACGCCACCGGCGTGCGCCACCTCGCGTACGGGCACGCGGGCGACGGCAACCTGCACGTCAACTTCCTCTGGGACGACGAGGCGGAGCGGCCGGCCGTCGAGCGCGCGATCGGGATGCTGATGCGCGCCACCGTGGAGCTCGGCGGCACGCTGAGCGGCGAGCACGGCATCGGCGTCAGCAAGGCGCAGTACCTGCCGCTCGAGCAGGGCGAGGAGCTCATCGCGCTGCAGAGGGACGTCAAGCGCGCCTTCGATCCCAAGGGGCTGCTCAACCCCGGCAAGATCTTCCCGAGCGGCGGCCACCGCGCGTGCTGATCACCGGCTGCGCGCGCCGTCGCCCATGATCTCGAAGGTGCCGCGCACGCCGAGCGTGAACCACTGGTGCGACGAGGTGCTCGGGATGTCGGTCGACTGCGACTGGGCGGAGGCGCCGGTCCCGGAGAGGGTGGCGCTCTCGGACGCGAAGGTGCCCGAGGAGAGCTCGAGGTAGGGCCCGAAGCCCAGGCCGCGCGCGACGCGCAGGTCGACGCCCAGCATCAGGTCGAGGAAGCTCCAGCCCTCGAGCGTCTGCGACGCGTCGAAGGCGCCGCCCGGGCCCGTGCCGGTGACGTCGACGGCCAGCCACTCGTGCCCGAAGCCGATGCCCACCCACGGGTCCACCGCGCCGCGCGGCACGATGTGGAGCTGCGCGTCGACGCCGGCGCGGATGTCGTGGCCCGAGCAGTGGAGGATGGCGCCGGGCGGGGCGTCGACGCACGAGGTCTGCAGGGACCCGTAGTCGAGGAACACCCCCGTGTAGAGGTACCTGGCGATGCGGAGGCCCAGATCGAGCGTGACCGGGACGGCGCCCTTCGCGCCGGGCACCATGGCATCGGCCGACGCAGAGCCGATGGGCAGCCCCGAGGCATAGTCGCCGCTCGCGAACGAGTAACCGAGGCGCGCGCCGAGCTCGAGGTGGACCTCGACGTCGCGGTCGCGCCCGGCTTTGGACGGCGGGACGTCGTCAAGGGCAGCGGGCGCAGGTGCGGGCGCGGGCGCGGGCGCGGGCGCAGGTGCGGGCGCGGGCGCGGGCGCGGGCGCGGGCGCGGGCGCGGGCGCCGGCGCGGGCGCGGGCGCGGGCGCGGGCGCGGGCGCCGGCGCGGGCGCGGGCGCGACCGAGGCGCTCACCCGCTTCACCTGGCTCCAGGGGAGCGTCTCCACCCGGCCGTCCGCCGTCTGGATGACGACGAAGCTGCCAGGGACCTGCTGCGTGACGCGCCCGTGCAGCGCGGTGCCGTCGGCGAGGTCCACCTCGTCGTCGGGACCGGCCGCGCGCGCGGCGACGGCGACGGTGGAAGCCAGGGCGAGACCGACCAGGGGCAGCACGAAAGAGCGCGTATTCACGTCCATCCTCCTCACGCCCCTCCCATCGGCCGCCCCCGGCGGGAGTTGCGAGCAATTCGTCGCCGGCCGAGCGCGCCAGACGCCGCCCTCGCCGCCGGCGCCCCGCGGCACGCCCGTCGCTTGCGGCCCCTGCGGATGGCCCAGCTCACCCCGGGGACCCGGTTTCTCAGCGACGTCCCCGCGCGGCTGGACCGGCTGCCGTGGTCGCCATGGCACTGGCGCATCGTCGTCGCGCTCGGCGTCACGTGGATGCTCGACGGCCTCGAGGTCACCCTCGTCGGCGCCGTCGCGCCGCTGCTCGCCCGCCCCGACACGCTGCACCTCGACGACGCGCAGATCGGCGCGGCGGCGACCGCGTACCTCGCCGGGGCCATCGTCGGCGCGCTCGTGTTCGGGCGGCTGTCGGACATGTTCGGGCGCAAGCGCCTCTTCTTCGTGACGCTGGCGCTGTACGTGGCAGCCACGGCGATGACGGCGCTGTCGTGGAGCTTCGCGTCGTTCGCCACGTTCCGCGCGCTCACCGGCGCTGGCATCGGCGGCGAGAGCTCGGCGGTCAACTCGGCGATCGACGAGCTCTTGCCGGCCCGCGTCCGTGGTCACGCCGACCTGGCCATCAACGGGACGTACTGGCTGGGCACCGCGCTCGGCGCGGTCGTGACCCTGGCCGTCGTGAACGCGTCGCTCGTGCCGGGCGCGCTCGCCTGGCGCGTCGCCTTCCTCGTCGGGGCCGTGCTGGGAGCGGGGATCCTGCTCTTTCGCCGGCACCTGCCCGAGAGCCCGCGCTGGCTGCTGCTGCACGGCTACGTCGATCGCGCCGACGCGGTCACGCGCGTCATCGAGAAGCACGTCGCCCGCCACCGTCCGCTGCCGCCGCACGGACCCGACGCGATGCTCACGGCCAAGGGCACGGTGACCTTCGCGGCGATCGCGCGCGAGCTCGTGCGCCGTCACCCGCGGCGCACCATCCTCGGCATGTCGCTGATGATCGCGCAGGCGTTCGCGTACAACGGCGTCTTCTTCACGTACGCGCTCGTGCTCGTGCGCTTCTACGGGGTGCCGGCGGGGTCGATCGGCCTCTACCTCGTGCCGTTCGCGATCGCGAACATGCTCGGCCCCATCGTGCTCGGCGGCCTGTTCGACCGCATCGGCCGCCGGCCGATGATCGCGACGACGTACATGCTGGCGGGGGTGCTCATCGCCGTCGCGGGCGCAGGCCTGGCTGGAGGCTGGCTGACGGCCGTGACGCAGACGATGCTCTGGTCGATTGCGTTCTTCGTCGCCTCGGCCGCGGCCAGCTCGGCGTACCTGACCGTCAGCGAGCTCTTTCCCGTGGAGCTGCGCGGCATGGCCATCGCGCTCTTCTACGCGCTCGGCACGGCGGCCGGAGGGGCGGCGGCGCCGGCGCTGTTCGGCGCGCTGGTGCAGACGGGCGAGCGCGGGCGGGTGCTCGATGCCTATCTCGTCGGCGCCGTCCTGATGGAGCTCGGCGGGATCGCGGCGGCCGTGCTCGGTGTGCCGGCCGAGCGCAAATCGCTCGAGCAGATCGCCGAGCTGCCGCGATGACACTAAGCTGCCCGCCGTGCCCAAGACCACCGCCTACGCCGCCCGCTCCCCCGGAGCGCCCCTCGCCCCCTTCTCGATCGACCGCCGCGAGCCCGGCCCGCACGACGTCGTCATCGAGATCACCCACTGCGGGATCTGCCACTCGGACGTGCACCAGGTGCGCGACGAGTGGGGCGGCGCGACGTTCCCCATGGTGCCGGGCCACGAGATCGTCGGGCGCGTCGTACGCGTCGGCGACGCCGTGAAGAAGGTCGCGGTCGGCGACGTCGCCGGCGTCGGGTGCATGGTCGACTCGTGCCGCCAGTGCGATCCGTGCCGCAGCGGCCTCGAGCAGTTCTGCGAGAAGGGCTGCGCCTTCACGTACAACTCGACCGAGATGGACCGGCGGACACCGACGTACGGCGGCTACTCGTCCTCCATCGTCGTCACCGAGGCGTTCGTGCTCAAGGTCCCGCGCGGCCTCGACCCCGCCGGCGCGGCGCCGCTGCTCTGCGCGGGCATCACGACGTACTCGCCGCTCCGGCAGTGGAACGTGAAGAAGGGCGATCGCGTCGCGGTGGTCGGCCTCGGCGGGCTCGGGCACATGGCCGTCAAGCTCGCGGCGTCGATGGGGGCCGAGGTCACGCTGTTCAGCACCTCGCGCGCGAAGGAGGCCGACGCGCGTCGCCTCGGCGCGCACGCGTTCGAGGTGAGCAGGGAGGCCGGCGTCTTCGACAAGCTCGCCGGGCGCTTCGATTTCGTCCTCGACACCATCTCGGCCCCGCACGACTACGACGCCCACCTGCGCATGCTGCGGCCGCGCGGGGTCATGGTGATCGTCGGCGTGCCGCCGGAGCCGACGGCGCTCCACGCGTTCTCGCTCATCCACGGCAACCGCCGGCTCGCCGGCTCGCTCATCGGCGGCGTCGCCGAGACGCAGGAGATGCTCGACTACTGCGGCGCGCGCTCGCTCGTCGCCGACGTCGAGGTCATCCCCATCCAGAAGATCGACGAGGCGTACGACCGCATGCTCCGCTCGGACGTGCGCTACCGGTTCGTCGTCGACATGGCGACGCTGCGGGGGTGAGGCCCGGTCGCGCCGGCACGGCCCGTCACGGCTCGCAACAGAGCTGGCCCGCCGGGCAGTCCTGGGTGGGCGGCGGCGCCGGGAACGATCCGGAAGGGCAGTGCGAGTCCACCGCCCCGTCGCACGCGTAGCCCGCGGAGGCGCACGATTGCCCGGTCGGCGGAGGAGGCGCTGCCTCGGGACCGGCTTCCATCGGCGGCGGCTGGGGCGGCGGCGGGGGCGGCGGCGCGTCGATCGCGCGATCCACCGCCGCGTCCTGCGCTCCGGCGTCGACCCTGCCGCCGCACGCCGCGCCCGCCGCCGACGCGATCACCGCGCCCGCGGCGGCGAGCACCCTCCGAGCCGAGCCCCACCGCATGGGTGGAATCCAAGCACGCGGCGGCGCGCCGGGCTAGCCGTAGCCCTCGGCCTGCAGGGCGAACATCCGCGCGTACTTGCCCTGCCGGGCGACGAGCGCGTCGTGCGTCCCCTGCTCGACGATGCCGCCGTGATCGAGCACGACGATGTGCCGAGCCATGCGCACCGTCGGGAAGCGGTGCGAGATGACGATCGTCGTCCGGCCCTTGGCGAGCGTGCGGAACCGCTCGAACACGGCGTGCTCGGCCTCGGCGTCGAGCGCCGCCGTCGGCTCGTCGAGGACGAGGATGTCCGCCTCCTCGCGCATGAAGGCGCGGGCGAGCGCGATCTTCTGCCACTGCCCGCCGGACAGCTCGCTGCCGTCCTGGAACCAGCGGCCGAGCGGCGCGTCGAGACCACCCGCCAGCGCGGCGACCACCTCGCGGGCGCCGCCGCGCTCGACCGCGCGCTCGATGCGCGGCTCGTCGTCGAGGTGATCGATGCTCCCCATGCCGACGTTCTCGCGCACCTTGAGCTGGTACTGGTTGAAGTCTTGGAAGAGGACGCCGAAGCGCCGCCGGAGCGCCTCGGGATCCCACGCGCGCAGATCGCGTCCGTCGAGGAGGATGCGCCCCTCGGTCGGCTCGTAGAGGCGGGTGAGCAGCTTGACGAGCGTCGTCTTGCCGGCGCCGTTCTCGCCGACGAGGGCCAGGCTCTCGCCGCGGCCGATGGCGAGGTTCACGTGGCGCAGCGCCCAGGCGCCCTTGCCCGGGTAGCGGAAGCCGACGTCCTCCATCACGATGCCGCCCTCGGCGGCGATGGCCGCGGGCGCCTCCGCCGCGCCGTTCGCGGTCGCCGCCGCGCGCGCCGGGCCTTCGCCCTCGCCCTCGCCCTCGCCCGCGGTCGCCGCCGCGTCGCCGCCGCCGGTGATCTTCAGGTACTCCCAGAGGTTCGACATGTAGAGGTTGTGCTCGTACATGTCCCCGATCGCGCCGAGCGCCGACTGGAACGCCTGCTGCCCCTGGCGGAACGCGAGCACGTACATCGTCATGTCGCCGAGCGTGATCGTCCCCGCCGCGGCCATCAGCGCCATCACGGCGTACGCGCCGTAGAACGTGCCCGTGCCGACGAGCGACAGCAGCTGCGTCCACTTGGCCCGCCGCACGTAGAGGGCCCGGTCCTCCTCGTAGAACTGCTCGCTGAGCGTCCTGTAGCGCTCGAGCAGCATCGGCCCGAGCCCGAAGAGCTTCACTTCCTTCGCGTGCTCGTCGTTGGCGAGCACGTACTCGAGGTAGAGCAGCCTGCGCGACTCGGGGGACCGCCAGTTGCGGATCTTGAAGGCGATCTTCGAGTAGCGCATCTCGGCGACGGTCGCGGGCACGGTCGCCAGGGCCAGCGCCAGCACCGCCCAGCCGCTGAAGCGCACGAGCAGCGCGGCGTACCCGACGAGCGTCAAGACGCTCTGCACGAGCGAGAAGCTCTCGGTCACCAGCGCGATCGGCCGCGACGAGGCCTCGCGGCGCGCGCGCGTCAGCTTGTCGTAGAACTCCGCGTCCTCGAAGTGGCGCAGCTCGAGCCCCAGCGCCTTCTCGAGGATCATGACGTTGATGTCGACGCCGAGGCGCGCGCCGAGCACATTGCGCACCAGCCCCAGGCCGCGCTGGACGACCGCCATCGCGACGACCAGCCCGAGCTCGACGAGCACCCACCGGAGCGTGTCGGCGCGCGAGCGGGCGACGACCGCGTCGACGATGCGCTTGCCCGCGTACGCGATCCCGAGCGGCACCAGGCCCCCGACGAACGTCAGCGCGGCCAGCGCGATGGTCTGCGCCCGCGAGGCGCGCCACACGAGGCGCAGCGTCGCCCGCGTGTGGGCGAGGCTCTCGCGCAGCTCGGCCGTCAGGCCGCGCTTGGGGCGCTTCGGAGGCAGCGGGCGGACCACCCCCGGGTGGTTAGCCGCGGCCGAGGCGCGCGTCGATGATCTCGCCCGCGCGCAGCGCCATCGCCATGATGGTCATCTGCGGGTTGACGCCGAGCGGCCCGGGGACCGCGCTGCCGTCCGCGACGAACAGGCGCTCGACCTCGTGCGTCTCGAAGTCCGGGCCGACGACGCTCGTGCGTGGGTCGCTCCCCATGCGGCAGGTGCCGAGCGGGTGGTACGCCGTCACGTCGAACGCGCTCGGCGGCAGGCGCATGCGGCGAAGCTCGTGCACCTCGGCGGCGCTCGAGAGCTCCTCCATCCCGGGGAGCATCGGGAACACCTTCCGCGCGCCGGCGGCGAGGAACACGTCGCACATCACGGCCATGCCGCGCCGCATCTTCGCCGCGTCGGCCCGGCTCATGTTGTACAGGATGAGCGGCGAGCCGAGCGGCCCCGGGCGCACCTCGCCGCGCGAGCCGTCCTCGATCATGAACCCGAAGAGCGCCAGGTTCCGGTAGCGCTCCATCAGGTCGACGAAGCGCGGGCCCACCCACGGCACGCCGAGGCCCAGCACGTCGAGCGGCACCGAGCCGCCCTCGAACATGATCCCGTCCTCGGCGAGCTCGTCGATCGAGTAGCCCTGCGGGATGCCGTGCGCCATGTCGATCGCCTCGTCGAAGAGCGCGAGCAGCTTGGTCGCCGGATGGATCGAGAGGTTCTTGCCGAGCGCCGGGCTGCCCGCGCAAACGCCCGCCTGGCGCAGGACGAGCGGCGTCATGAGCGCGCCGCCGGCGACGACCACCGCCTCGGCGCGCACGCGCAGCCGCTTGCCCGACGCGAGGCGCGCCGTCACGCCGCGCGCCCGCCCCGCGACCACCTCGATGCCGTCGACCCGGGCCGCCGTGACGAGCTGCGCGCCGCGCTCGAGCGCCGCCGGGACGTAGCTCACGTTGGTGGACCGCTTGGCGTCGGTCGGGCAGCCGAAGCAGCACACCCCCTGGCCGTCGCAGTCCGGCGCGTTGCGCCGCACGGGCGCGTGGCGCATGCCGAGCGCCTCGGCGCCGCGCGCCACCACGCGCCCCACGCCGCCGGTCAGCTCGAAGCGCGCCTGCTCGACGCGCAGCATCGCCTCGACGCGCGCGTAGTACGGGTCCATCGACGCGCTCGAGTAGCCGACGAGGCCGAGCTGCTCGCGCCACCGCCCGAACGTCCGCTCGGGCGCGCGGTAGCAGGTGCCGCTGTTGATGATCGTCGTGCCGCCCACCGCGCGCCCCGCGAAGACGGGGATGCCGACGTTGCCGAGCGCGATCGTCATCCCCTGGTCGCGGTAGAGCTTCTTCACCATCGGCTGCGTGCGCCCGAGCATCGCGTCGCGCCGGTGGTGGTCGCCCTCCTCGAGCATGAGCACCGCGCGCCCGCGCGAGGCCAGCTCGTAGGCGCACGCCGCCCCGCCTGCGCCCGTGCCCACGACGACGACCTCGCACTCGAGATCGAGGTCTTCCTCGAGCGCGCGGCCGTCGGTGATCTGCTGCGTCCAGCGCGCCCGCTCGGCGACGGGCAGCGGGTGCCCGTGGAAGCTCTTGCAGCCGACCGCGTCGAAGGCGCCCTTGTCGTCGAAGTGCGCGACCTTGATGGGGCTGATGATGGCGCGCAGGAGCTGCCGCCGGGCCGCCAGCCGCGACGAGGCCCAGCCCTCGAGGAACCGCGTCGCCCTCTCGCGCGGCAGCGCGCTCAGCACGCGCCCGGTGGCCGGCACCGATGCGAGCTCCGCCGTCCAGAGCATCGATTTCAAGAGGCGCATCTGGAACGCGGTCGAGCCCTGCAGCCACTGCTCGAAGCGGCGCAGCGTGCCCTCGCCGCCCGGCTCGAACAGGCGCCCCGGCGGGAACGCCGCGGCCGCGATGGCGCGCACGATGCGCCGTTCGCGATCGGTCAGCGGCGGAGGCTCGGGCGCCTTCTCTGCCGCGCGCGTACGGCGCAGCGCGCGCGAGGCCGAGGCGAGCAGCGACGAGGTGCGCTGCGGGGGGGAGGCGACGGGACTCGACGCAGCGGCCATGAACATTCTGTAACTACAGAACGGTCACGACGCAACCGTCACCCGCCGCATCCACGCCTCCACGCGGTCCCACGCGCTCGCGATGCGCCCGCCGGTGACCAGCCCCATGTGGTCGGGTGGCGGGCCGCCGTCGTCGGCTCGAGCCACGCGAACGACCTCGTTCGAGGCGCACCGGGCGACGAAGCGCGCCCCGCACTCGGGCACGCACTCGAGCCGGTCGCCGTCGCTCACGACCTGGAGCACGGGCACACGCACGCGCGCGAGCGACGCCAGGTAGTCGGCCGAGCCGTCGGCGCTCGTCCACCGCCCCGTCCGCGCGAAGCGCGCCGTGTCCTCGAAGTAGTCGCGCGCCTCGTCGTCGCTGCCGATGCGCAGCAGCCGCGCGGGAAAGCGCCCCACGCGGCGGCAGACCGCCGCGACGGCGGCCAGCGACGTCCGCTTGACCAGCCATCGACGCCGCGAAGGCTCGAGCTCGCGCAGCCACACGTTGCCGGCGACGCTCACGACGGCGTCGAAGCCGACGAGCCCCGTCCCCTGCGCCGCGAGCGCGACGTGGCCGCCCAGCGAGTGGCCCACCAGCACGATCGGCCGCTTTCGGCGCAGGCGCGAGCGCGCGAAGCCGTGGACGGCCGGCATGTCGCGCGCGACCAGGTCGTCGTACCCCCAGCGGCCCCCCTCGCCGGCGCGCGGCCCGCTGTCGCCGTGGCCGCGGAAGTCGAAGAGCACGACGCGCCAGCCGCGCTCGACGAGCATCCGCCGCACCCCCGCCCCTTCCGGCCGCTCGAACTCGCTGCGCCGGGCCATCATCGCGTGCGCGAGGACGGCGACGCCGACCGGCTCCTGCGCCGGCTCGTGCACGTCGGCGCGCAGCGACCAGCCGTCGGCGGTGCGGATGTCGATCGCCTCGTGGCTCGCGACGCGCGGCTTGGCGGCGCGCGCACGCCGTCGCGGCTCAAGCGGCATGAGCGGCGTGCTTGCGATCGGCGGCGGCGCGCGCCCCCCATTGCTCGACGACGCTCGGCCGCAGCCGCGCCACGACCTGCAGCGCGTGGGCGATGCGCGTCGTCACGGGCACCCGCGCGTCGTGACCCTCGCTCGGGAAGAAGGCCTCGCACAGGCCCTCGAAGACGCGCCGCACCGGCGGGTCCTCGGGCCAGAGCGGGAACTCGGCCTTGATCATCGCGTCGATGTCGGCCTGCTTGCGGAACGCGATCCCGAGCATGCTGCGCGGGTCGACGCCGATGCTCACGAGGTCCGGCTCGATGGTCTTCAGGGCCACGAGCGTCGTGACGAGCAGATCGAGCTGGAAGAGCGCCACGTCGACCATGCGCGGGATCGACAGCTCGTTCATCAGCTTGGGCACGAGCTGCACGCCCAGCCCGACGTGCCGCGCCTCGTCGCGCTCGTAGTACGGCAGCAGCTCGGTCAGCACCGGCTCGACCTCGAGCTCGCGCACGCGCTGGAAGATGACGAGCGCGATCGTCTCGACGGTGAGCTGCATCCCGAGCAGCTTCTTGACCAGGTCGTCGGTGCCGAGGGTCATGTCGAGCACGCGCTGCGACCAGAACTCCATCGGCGCGGGCTTCTCGCCGAGCGCCTCGAGGTAGTCGTGCATCACGTAGAAGTGGCGCGCCTCGTCGTGCACCTGGCTGGCGGCGGCGAGCTTGGCCTCGAGCGGCACCAGGCGGTCGGCCAGCTGCGCGCTGATCTTCCAGGCCGCCAGCTCGCCCCACATGATGATGGCGAACACCTTGGCGAGCGCGCGCCGCTTGTCGGGCGGCAAGGTGGGCTTGCCGTGCCTGGCGACGAGCTGCGCGAGCACCTCGCGCCCGTCCCAGATGCGCGCCTGGCCGACGTGGTAGATGCTCTCCATGCGGCGGGCGCGGCGGGCCTCGGCGTCGGAATGGGCGACGTCGAACATGCCGTAGGGCAGGCTGCCGCCGCGCAGCAGGCGGCGGACCGACGGGACGTGCATGACGCCCATCTTGACACAGCCGGCGGGCGGCGCCCCTCAGGCCTTGCGCGCGCGCACCTTCGGAACGCTGCGCGGCTTGCGCCCCGCCGTCTTGGACGGCGGCGGCGCGGGCGCGGGTGCAGGCGGGGGCGCGGGCGCGACCGAGGAGTGCGCGACGGAGGCGGGCGAGGGCGGCGGTGGGGAGGGCGGCGGCGAGCGCCGCGACGGCAACGGCGGCGGCGCCATCGACGGCGTGTGCGCTCCGACCATCGTCCCGGGGGGCGGCAGCGTCGTGCGCTGCGCCGCCTTGCCCGGCGAGCTCGCTCGCTTGAGCCACAGGGCGCGCTTCTCGCGCTCGCCGGGGAAGAGCGCGTCGAGGATGGCCCCGGTCAGCAGCGCCATGTCCTCTCGCCCAGCAGGGGCGGGCTGGGAGGCGACGAACGCGTCGAGATCGCGCGCGAGGTCCGCGGCCGTCGCGTACCGGTAGTCGCGGTCGCGCGCCAGCGCGCGCTTCACGATGCCGAACAGATCGGCCGGGTAGCTCGGCAGCCGCGCGCGCGGATCGGGCACCAGCGCGGCGCGCACGGCGAGCACCGTCTCGGCGTCGTCGTCGCGCTTGAACAGGCGCCGCATCGTCGTCATCTCCCAGAGCGTCGTGCCCAGCATGAACACGTCGGCGCGGCGGTCGATGGGCAGCTGCTCGACCTGCTCGGGCGTCAGGTACGGCAGCTTGCCCTTGACGATGCCCACCTTGCTGTCGCTCTGCCGGCCGATGGCCTTGGCGAGCCCGAAGTCGAAGAGCTTCACCTCGCCGTCGAACGTCAGGAACACGTTGCTCGGGTTGACGTCGCGGTGGACGATCTGCAGCGGCTCGCCGTCCTCGCCCCGCAGCTCGTGGGCGTAGTGCAGCGCGTCGGCGAGGCGCGCGGCGATCCACGCCGCGTGATCGAGCCGAAGCGACACCTTGCGCGCCTTGCACGCCTCCCACACCTCGAGCAGCGTGCGGCCGACCAGCAGCTCCATCGCGATGAAGTGCTGCTCGGCGTCGATGCCGTACTCGTAGGTGGCCGCGATGTTCGCGTGCGACATCCGCGAGAGGATCTTCGCCTCGTCGAGGAACATGCGCACGAAGCGCTCGTCGCCGCGCAGCTCGTGGCGGATCACCTTGATGGCCGCCAGACGCTCGGCGCCCGAGGCGTCGCGCGTGCGACCCAGGTAGATCGTCGCCATGCCGCCGCCGGCGATCTTCACGACGACGTCGTAGGGCCCGAGACGCGTCGGGCGCGCAGGGAGGGGCACGGTGCGGTCAGGATACCACCGCTACTCGAGCGGCAGCACCCAGACGGCGGCCCCCTCGCCCACCCCGAGATGTTCGGCGGCGCCGCGCGCGAGCTCGGCTCCGGCCTCGCCGCTCGCGCGCCACGGCGTGTGCACGCACCGGAAGTACGGCGCCTCGGGCGTCTCCACGGCCACGAGCGCGCGCGTCTTGGGCGCGTCGGCGGGGCCCAGGAGCTTGCTCACGCGCGCAGCATGCGCGCGCTGCACCAGCTGCACCTCGTCGGTCGGCGCGGTGAAGTGGGGGCCACCGTCGAACGGGTCGACCCGGTACGCGTAGCGGAAGCCGATGCGCCGCAGCATCTTCTCGACGCCGCGGGTCTGCGCGCCCACCTTGCCGATGACGTCCTGCGCGTTCTGCGGGAGCAAGGTCGCGTAGATGGGCCCCTCGGGGAAGAGGCCCTTGATGAACTCCTTGTTCTTCTTGGAGAGCCGGTCGGCCTCGGCGTACGTCATGTCGGTGAACTTGCGGCCGACCGCGTCCCACAGGTGCGACGTGCCGTCGGGCTCGAGGGGCGGGAGCAGCTCGGCGAGCAGCTCGTCGCGGAAGAGGTCCCTGTGCATGCGCACGTACAGGAAGCGCACGTACGAGATGAGCAGCCCCAGGCGCTCGGGCTTCTTGCGGTAGTCGGGGCGCACGATGAGCCCCCCGATCTCGGTCGGCCCGTTGTACGAGTAGCCGATCTTGAGCACCGTGTGCCGGAAGTGCCTGTCGAGCGTCGCCGAGTAGCGCTCCTCCTCGAACACGTCGACGTAGATGTACGGGGCCTCGCGCCGGCCGAGCTGGCCGATGATCATCGACGTGCCCACGATGCGCCGGCTCTCCAGATCGACCAGCACGAAGACGTACTCGCGCCGGCGCGGATCCTTGATGGCGCCGGTGAAGCTCTTTTGGGCCTGATCCAGAATGCCACGGATCTCGTCGCGGTCCGCCGGCAGGTTCACCGTGTTCAGGTGACCTGCGACGTCGAGCAGCTGCTCTTCGTCGGACGGCACGGCGCCGCGGATCTCGTAGGGCCAGGGCATACGGAGATGCAGCTTTACCACGCCGTGCGGCTCGGCGCGTGCATGAGCAGCCCGCGATGAGCAAACGCCTGCCGGTCTGGGCCGCTTCCAGGCGTACCCGGGAGCTACGGCCGCGGACCGAGAGCGCCGATCGGGTGGTCCGGTCGATCTGCCCGTTCTGCGGCGTCGGCTGCGGCCAGCTCGTCTACGTCGAGGACGACCGCATCACGAACATCGAGGGCGACCCCGACTCGCCCATCAGCCAGGGGTGCCTCTGCCCCAAGGGGGCGGCGACCTTCCAGCTCGTGACCGGCTCGCACCGCCTGCACCGGGTCCTCTACCGCAAGCCGCGCGGGACCAGGTGGGAGGAGATCCCGCTGCGCCGGGCGATGGAGATGGTGGCCGACCGCATCAAGAGGACGCGCGACGCGCACTGGGGGAACCACGTCGCCGGCCGCGACCAGCACGTCAACCGGACGATGGCCATCGCGCACCTGGGCGGCGCAACGCTCGACAACGAGGAGAACTACCTCCTCAAGAAGCTCTACACCGCGCTCGGCGTCGTCCAGGTCGAGAACCAGGCGCGCATATGACACTCCTCGACGGTCCCCGGTCTGGGGATCAGCTTCGGGCGAGGCGGTGCGACGACGTTCCAGCAGGACCTGCAGAACGCCGACTGCATCCTCGTCGAGGGGTCCAACTTCGCCGAGTGCCACCCGGTCGGCTTCCGCTGGGTGATGGAGGCGCGGCGGCGCGGGGCGACGCTCATCCACGTCGACCCGCGCTTCACGCGCACCAGCGCGATGGCCGACATCCACGTGCCCATCCGGGCCGGGACGGACATCGCGTTCCTCGGCGGGATCGTCCGCTGGGTGATCGAGAACGAGCGCTATTTCCGCGACTACGTCGTGCACTACACGAACGCGGCCACGCTGCTGCGCGAGGACTTCGAGGACACCGAGGACCTCGACGGCGTCTTCAGCGGCTACGATCACACGGAGAGCTTGTCCGATGGGGCCCCGGCCCCATCGGGGGGCAAGTACGACCCCAAGACGTGGCAGTACGTCGGCTTCGACGCCATCCCCGCCTCCGGCCACAAGGAGGCCTTCGATCAGCTGGGCGCCGGACGCCCCGGCAAGCCGCTCAGCCACGTGCAGAACGAGCAGCGCGACCCGACGCTGCAGCACCCGCGCTGCGTCTTCCAGGTCGTGCGCCGCCACTTCCAGCGCTACACGCCCGAGATGGTCGAGCGCGTGTGCGGCATCCCGCGCGACCTGTTCCTGAAGGTGTGCCGCGCGCTGGCCGACAACTCGGGGCGCGAGCGCACGAGCGCCATGGCGTACGCCGTGGGCTGGACGCAGCACTCCATCGGCGTGCAGTACATCCGCACCGCCTCCATCCTGCAGCTGCTGCTCGGCAACATCGGACGGCCCGGCGGCGGCATCCTGGCGCTGCGCGGGCACGCGAGCATCCAGGGGTCGACCGACATCCCGACGCTCTTCAACCTGCTGCCCGGGTACCTGCCGATGCCGCACGCCGGCCACGCGCAGGACCTCGGCGTCTACGTCGACAGCAACCGCTCGCCGGGCGGCACCTGGTACGGCTTCCCGAAGTACGTCGTCTCGCTGCTCAAGGCATGGTTCGGCGAGCACGCGACCGCCGACAACCAGTACTGCTTCGCGTACCTGCCGCACCTGACGGGCGACCACTCGCACATGAAGACCGTCTCGGAGATGGCCGACGGCAAGGTGAAGGGCTACCTCGTGATGGGCGAGAACCCGGTCATCGGATCGGTCAACGGCGCCCTGCAGCGCGAGGGGCTGCGGCAGCTCGAGTGGCTCGTCGTGCGCGACCTGCAGCTCACCGAGACCGCCGAGTTCTGGCACCGGGGCCCGGAGTTCGAGCGGGGCGAGCTGCGCCCGCGGGACATCGACACCGAGGTGTTCTTCTTCCCGGCGGCGGCGCACACCGAGAAGGACGGCAGCTTCACCAACACGCAGCGCCTCCTGCAGTGGCACCACAAGGCCGTCGAGCCGCCGGGCGATTGCCGCAGCGATCTCTGGTTCGTCTACCACCTCGGCAAGCGCCTGCAGGCGCTCTACGAGCGCTCGCACCACCCCAGGGACCGGCCCATCCAGCACCTGACGTGGAGCTACGGGACCGTCGGCCCCGACGAGGAGCCCGACGCCGACGAGGTCCTGCAGGAGATCAGCGGCTACGAGGTGGAGACGCGCCGCCCGATCGGCAGCTACCACGAGCTGAAGGAGGACGGCTCGACGGCGTGCGGCTGCTGGATCTACGCGGGCTGCCACGCCGAGGGCATCAACCTCACCGCGCGCCGCAAGCCCTGGAAGGAGCAGACGTGGGTCGCGCCCGAGTGGGCGTGGGCGTGGCCGGGCAACCGGCGCCTGCTCTACAACCGGGCGTCGGCCGACCCCGACGGCAAGCCGTGGTCGGAGCGCAAGCGCTACGTCTGGTGGGAGGCGTCGCGCGGGCGGTGGAGCGGCTACGACGAGCCGGACTTCGACCCGAACCGTGCGCCGAGCTACCGCCCGCCGCACGACGCCGAGGGGATGGACGCCATCGCCGGCGACGCGCCGTTCATCATGCAGGCCGACGGGCGCGGGTGGCTGTTCGCGCCGAGCGGCCTGATGGACGGGCCGCTGCCCACGCACTACGAGCCGCAGGAGTCGATCGTTCGCAACGCGCTCTACGGCCAGCAGTGCAACCCGGCGCGCCTCGAGTGGCGGCGGAGGAAGGACAACCCGTACCACGCGGCATGGGGCGATCCGCGCTTCCCGCACGTGCTCGTGACCTACCGGCTGACCGAGCAGCACACCGGCGGCGGCATGACGCGGTGGCTGTCGTGGCTGAGCGAGCTGCAGCCGGAGGCGTTCTGCGAGGTCTCTCCGGAGCTGGCGCGCGAGGCGGGCCTCGAGAACGGCGGCTGGGCGACGATCCGCACGCTGCGCGGCGAGATCGAGGTGCGCGTCCTCGTCACCGAGCGCATCCCGACGATGAAGCTCGACGGGCGGCGCTTCCACACCATCGGCCTGCCGTACCACTGGGGCTGGACGGGGCGCTCGCGCGGCGAGTCGGCGAACGAGCTCATCTCGTTCGTCGGCGACCCGAACGTCTACATCCAGGAGTCCAAGGTGCTGACGGCGCAGATCGAGCCGGGGCGCACCAGCAAGAACCGGCGCGCGGCGACGAGCGGCCCGCTCTTGCCGGACGTGGACGGCGCCGTCGCCAAGCCGCGCGACCTCCCCGGCTTCGGCCAGGCTCGCCTTCGTGGCGGGGCGCCGGGCGCGCCGACACCCGAGCCGCCGCTCGTGAAACCCAAGGTGAGAGGGCTCTGACCGATGGCGACGATGGGGTTCTTCACCGACACGACCGTCTGCATCGGCTGCAAGGCGTGCGAGGTCGCGTGCAAGGAGTGGAACCAGCTGCCCGACGACGGCTTCCGCTTCACGGCCATGAGCTACGACAACACCGCCGCCCTCGGCGCCGGCAGCTGGCGGCACGTGGCGTTCGTCGAGCGGTCCGTGGCCGACGGCGACGGCCGGCGCGAGATGACGTGGCTCATGATGAGCGACGTCTGCAAGCACTGCGAGCGCGCCGGGTGCCTCGAGAGCTGCCCGACGGGGTCGATCGTCCGCACGGAGTACGGCTCGGTGTACGTGCAGCCGGACGTGTGCAACGGCTGCGGCTACTGCGTGGTCGGCTGCCCGTTCGGCGTCATCGACCGGCGCGAGGACGACGGGCGCGCGTTCAAGTGCACGCTCTGCTACGACCGGCTGCGCGGCGGGCTCGAGCCGGCGTGCGCGAAGGCGTGCCCGACCGACTCGATCACCTTCGGGCCGATCGAGGAGCTGAAGCAGGCGGCGAAGCAGCGCCTCGCGCAGCTGCACGAGCGCGGCGTGCGATCGGCGTACCTTTACGGCGACAGCAAGGAGTCGCAGCCCGGCACCGGGGGGCTGCACGCGTTCTTCCTTCTCGTCGACGATCCGGAGGTCTACGACCTGCCGCCCGATCCGGAGGTGCCGACCAGGCGCGCGCCGGGCGCGTGGGCGTCGGTGGGGGCGGCGGCGCTGGGGATGGCCGTCGTGGCGCTGGGCGCCGCGCTGCGGGGAGCGTGAAGGGATGGCGACGACGAGGAGCAACGGCCTGCGGCGCGAGAGGCGCGAGGCGGAGCGGCAGCGCCGGGAGGAGAGGCGCGGCGAGCACGTGACGACGCGCGACGGGCGGAACGTCGACCCCGCCGTCGGCGCGCTCGTCGGCGAGGCGTCGACGGTGCACGTGCGGAAGCCGGAGGAGGCGTTCCCGCTGACGGACGCGGCGCCGATCGCGGCCGCGGGCGCGGCGGCGGGAGCGGGGCGCGGCACGTACTACGGGCTGCCGGCGATCAAGAAGCCGGTGTGGAAGGCGTGGATACCGACGTATTTCTGGACGGGAGGGGCGGCCGGGGCGGCGGCGACGCTGGGGGCGGCGGCGCAGATCGTGGCGCCACGGGCGCTCGGGCGGCTCGTGTTCCGTGCGCGCTCGATGGCGACGCTCGGCGTCGGGGCGAGCGCGGCGCTGCTCATCGTCGATCTCGGACGGCCGTCGCGCTTCTTCAACATGCTGCGCGTCGTGCGGCCGACCTCGCCGATGAACGTCGGCACGTGGATCCTGACGGGGTCGGGGATCTCGAGCGCGCTGGCGGCGCTCGGCAGCCGGCGCGCGGGGCTGGTGGCGGGCGCGTTGGGCCTGCCGCTCGCCGGCTACACGGCGGTGCTGCTGTCGAACACTGCCGTGCCCGCGTGGCTGCACGCGCGGCGCTCGCTGCCGGCGCTGTTCGTCGCGTCGGGCGTCGCGAGCGCGGCGGCGCTGTTCGAGCTGATGCCGCAGACCGCGCGCGAGGAGCGCGTCGTGAAGGCGTTCGCGCTGGCCGGGAAGATCGCCGAGATCGCGGGGATGCGCGCCGTGCAACGCGCGCTCGGGCGGCGGGCGCACGTCGGGGAGTCGCTGCGCACCGGGCGCGCGGGCGTGCTGTGGAGGGCGGCGCGACTGCTGTCGGTGGCCGGGCTGGCGGCGACGCTCCTGCCGCCGAGGCGCGGGCGGCACCTGGCCGCGGGACTGCTGAGCACCGCCGGCGCGCTCGCGATGCGGTTCGCCGTCGTCGAAGCGGGCAAGCAGAGCGCGCGCGACCCGCGCGCCACCTTCGAGCCGCAGCGCGAAGCCATGGGCGAAGTGCCGCGCAGCGCGCTGCCGGAGAGGCTCGTTCAGCAGCCGGCGGTGGCGGGGATCAGCGGAGTGCCCTGAGGTCGCGCATCACGTTCCCAAGGTCGCGCGCGACCTTGCGTCCATTGCCGGCGAGCTACGCACTCGCGCGCGCGAGCATTCTCCGCTTCCGCGCGACCGTCGCCCGGGCGCGCGAGACGATCGCTCGATCGGCCGCGACCGTCGCCCACCCCCTCGGAGCCGTCCTTCACCCGAAGCCGAGGATCGCTCATTTCCTCGGAAGGATCGCTCACTTGCGGGCGGCCATGCCCCGCTCGCGCGGACCCATCCTTCACCTTCGCGCGAGTGTCGCTCGCTCGCGCGAAACCATCGCTCGGTCGGCCGCGACGATCGCTCACCCGCGCGAAACCATCCTTCACTTCCGCGCAAGTGTCGCTCGGTCGCCCGGAACGATGCCTCACTCGCGGGCGACGATCGTTCACCCGCCCGGAAGGATTCTTCACCTGCGCGCGGTTCTCGCTCCGTCGCTCGGAACGATGCCTCACTTGCCGGCGACCTTCGCTCGCCCGCTCGGAACCGTCGTTCACTCCGGCGCGACCATGGCTCGTCGGCGCGGAACGATGGCTCACTTGCCGGCAACGATCGCCCACCCACCCGCGACCATCCTTCACCGCCGCGCGAGGATCGCTCGGTCCCCCAAGAGGATCGATCACTCGCCGGCGACGACCCCTCACCCCCCGACGACCATCCTTCACGGGCGGGCGACCTTCGCTCGTTCGCTCGAAACCATCGCTCAATCACCCGCCGCGCTCGTTCGTGCCGGCGAGACCATCCTTCGGTCACGGCCGGCCATGCCCGGATGGGGCGGAACCATCGCTCGCGAGCGCGCGACCCTTCCCGCTACGCGCGATAGGATCGCGCCCCGATGGCCGATCTCGAGGCCGCGCCGCTCGCGCCCACCGCAAAACGCTTCGCGACGAGCGTGGTCCCATTCGCGCTGGCCGGAGTCGCAGCCGTCGGCGTCGTCGTCGACGAGATCGACCGGCCCCACGACAACCTGCACGACGCATCCATCCTCGCCGCCGGAGCCGTCGTGGGCTTGGTCGTCGCGCTCGCCGTCCGTCGCACGATCACGGACGAGGACGCGTTCGCGCGCGCGCGCCGGCTCGCCTGGGACGTCGTCCGCTTCGTGCTCGCCTTCGAGATGGTCCGCTACGGAATGGCGAAGCTCGTCGGGATGCAGTTCTATCCGCAGTACTGGCGGCTCGACGAGCGGGCCATCGACATGTCGCCGATGGCGCTCGCGTGGACGTTCTTCGGGCGCAGCTACGGGTACCAGGCCATCGGCGGCGCCATCGAGGTCGGCAGCGGCGTGCTCGTGTGCTTCCGCCGAACGACGCTGCTCGGCGCGTGCGTGATGGCGACGGCTCTCGTGAACGTCGTTCTGATCAACTTCTTCTACGACGTCCCGGTGAAGCTCTTCGCGAGCCTGTATCTGGCGTTGGACATCGCGCTCATCACGCGCCACGCGCCTCGCCTGCGCGCGCTCTTCTTTCCGCCCCTTCGTGAGCGGCTCACATGGCACGCCCCGCTCCTGGTGCAATCGCTCGTCATCACGCTTGCCATCGCGCTGCCGACCGCCGAGATCTTGCACGAGGCCACCTCTTACGGCGTGTTCCACCGGGACCTCCTCGAGGGAATGTGGAACGTCGACCGGCAGGCAGGCCTCGACGATCTGCTGCCCGACACGCCGGGCCCGTGGTCGCGCATCTACTTCGAGAAGGACGATGTCGGCTTCGTTCGCATCGGCACCAAGCGCGTCCGCTTCGACGTGCACGCCGAGCCGGCCGCACACGCCCTCAGGTTCTCTGCATTCGCCGGTGACCGCGCGCGCGTCCTCGAGGGGACGTTCCACCGCAATGGCGACCAGCTGCTCTTCTCCGGGGAGCGAGCAGGCAAGCCGTTCTCGATCGATCTGACGCGTGAGTTCCCACGCTAATCGGATGGGGCCGCGCGCTCTGAGGAGGTCCCGTGAGCAAGGCGATCAGCAAGACCAAGGCAGCGAAGGCAGCGAGCACCTCCAGCCAGCACGCCGACGAAGATCCGCGCGTGCGCAAGCTGCTCGACGGGTTGAGGGCCGAGCCGTCGCTCGCGCCGGTCATCGACGCCTACGAAGAACAGGCGGGCCCGCGCGGTCGCAAGTTCGGCTCGAACGGCCTCAAGACGAACGGCAAGCTCTTCGCGCTCTTCACCCAGGGGACGCTCGTCGTGAAGCTCCCGAAGGAGCGGGTCGCGGCGCTCGTCGAGCGAGGCGTCGGCAAGCCGTTCGACCCCGGCCACGGGCGGCTGATGAAGGAGTGGCTCGCGGTCACGAGCCCGAGGGCGTCGTGGCTCGCCCTCGCCAAAGAGGCGCACGGGTTCGTGAGCGCGGCGAGCACCCGGCCGCGGCGTTGAGGTGCGGCATCGGGGTCATGCTTCGGTGTGCCACGCGGGCCGCCGGCACGACGCACACGGGCTCAATCCAGTCTTACGAGCGATCCGATGCAGGCACGCCGCTGGCAGCAGCCCCGGGACGTGCGAACCCTCCTCAACCCTTCTGATCTCGACTGCAGCCGCCTTCGGAATCGCGTGCGGGTCGTCCTCCCAGGGCAATGCGCCCCCCGGACAGGAGCACGCCGACGGGGCGGCCGCGACTCGGGCACGGACGGCGACGACTGCGGATACCCCGACGTTCACAACGATCCGCAGTGCCCCGCGATGTACTCCGCCGGCTACGACTGCCGGCCCTGCTCGCCGGTCGGCCTCGCCTGCTCGTATCCGGGCGCGGGCGACGGCAACGGCTGCTTCGCCGCCGCGGGCCTCTCCTGCGAGCCGGCTGACGGGGGGGTCGTCAGCACCTGCGCGGGCAACGCGGGCGACGCGGCCGTGGGCTACTGGGTCGCCACCCAGTGATCTCCGGTGGCGGCGAGCGCTCGGCCCCCGCGCCCTAGCGAAGCGCCTCGTCGAGCACCTGCTTCGCCCCCTGCGGGCCGGTGATGCGCATCCACAGCGCGCCGGGCGCGGGCTCGCGCTCGATGACGAACGTGAAGAACGGGCAGCAGCGCCGCTCCTCGACGGTCCACCGGGCCAGATCGAGCACGGTCTGGTCCTCGTTCGGCAGGCGCAGCGCCCAGCCGTCGGCGAGCTCGCGCCGCTCGAGCGCGGCGCCGAGGAGCCGCCGGCCTTCGGCCATGTGCGTCGCGAACGCCTCCTTCGAGGCGAAGGTCGCCGGCTCGCACGCGACGGGAAGAGAGCGCATGGGCCGGGAGCGTAGCGCTGCGCGCCGCCGCTGCTAATGTCCCGCCCCGGAGGCGCGTGGCTGACTGGTGTGGCCCCCGGTCTTCAAAACCGGTGTGAGGCGGCGGATGTCGTCTCGGGCAGGTTCGATTCCTGTGCGCCTCCGCTGAGATTGGACCTCGAGACGGCGTCCTCCTCGACGGTCAGCACGAACATGAAGGCGGGTGCAAACCGCTCCTTGTTGCGCTTCACGGCTTGGATCAGCACCTTCGTCGGCGCGCCCCCGCCGTTCCGCTAACCTCCCCGCCCGAGCGCCCCACCCGGGCCCTTTCCCATGCGTCGCTTCGTCATCGGCACTGCAGGGCACGTCGACCACGGAAAGACGACGCTCGTCCGCGCACTGACGGGGATCGACACCGACCGGCTGCCGGAGGAGAAGCGGCGCGGGATCTCGATCGAGCTCGGTTTTGCGCCGCTCGATCTCGGGGGCGGCCTGCAGGCGAGCGTCGTCGACGTACCGGGGCACAGGCGCCTCGTCCGCACGATGATCGCGGGGGCGAGCGGGATCGAGCTCGTGATGCTGGTCGTCGCGGCCGACGAGGGGGTGATGCCGCAGACGCGCGAGCACGTCGCGGTGTGCGAGCTGCTCGGCATCGGGCGGGCCGTCGTCGTCGTGACCAAGGCCGACGCGGTCGAGCCGGACCTCGTGCAGATGGCGGGCGACGAGGCGCGCGCTCTCCTGGGCGAGCGCTGGCGCGCCGACGTCGTGACGTGCTCGGCGAAGACCGGCGACGGGATCGATCGCGTCCGGGAAGCGCTGCGGCGCGCGCTCGCCGACCTTCCCGCGCCGGCGAAACGCGAGCACGCGCGCCTGGGCGTCGACCGCGTCTTCACCGTCAAGGGCGCGGGGACCGTCGTGACCGGGACGCTGGTGGCCGGCCGCGTGGCGGTCGGCGACGCGCTCCACCTCGTCGGCGAGCGCGGCGCGCGCCCGGCAACCGTGCGCGCCCTTCACGTGCACGACGCCGTCGTCGACAAGGTCGACGCGCCGACGCGTCTGGCCATCAACCTCGCCGGCGTCGCGCTCGACGAGGCGCACCGCGGCGACGTGCTCACGGGCGACGCGCGGTTCGGCGCGACGCGCATGCTCGACGTGCTCGTGCGCGGCGAGCATTCGCTCGCGCGCGGCGCGGCGGTCACCATTCACGTGGGCACGGGTTCGACCGCCGCGCGCGTCGACGCGGTCGACGCGGCGGAAGGCGGCGCGGTCGCGCGCGTGCGCCTCGCGCAATCGACGCCCCTCGCCGGCGGCGATCGCATCGTCCTGCGCGGCGGCGTCGATGGCCCCGCGGGCGCCGTCGTGGGCGGCGGCGTCGTGCTCGATGCGCGCCCCGACCGGCGCGCGTCGGGCGCCAAGCGCCGCCGGCTCGCGGCCGCGCTCTCGTCGCTCGATCCGACCGCCTCCGTCCGCGCGCTCGTCGAGGCCTCCGCCCCGCGTCCGCTCGCACGCGACGCGCTCGCCTCCCGCTTCGCCGTCGACGCTCGGTCGCTCGCGCAGGCCGCCGATCGCTCCGTGAACGAGCGCGTGCTCGCGCGCGTCGGCGACCACGGCTGGATGACGCGCGCGCAGCTCGAGTCGATGGTCGCGCGCGCGCGCGATCTGGTCCGCCGCCACCACGAGGAGGCGCCGCTCGCGCGCGGCCTGCCGCTCGAGACGCTGCGCGCGCGCCTGTCGGCCGGCGCCGGGCGCCTCGCCGCGGAAGAGGCCATCCGCGTCGCGACGAGCGGCGGCGACGCGCGCGACCGCGTCGTCATCGAGGGCGACGTCGCGCGCATGCCCGGGAGCGCGAGCGCCGCGAGCGCGCAGGCGCTGTCGCTCGCGCTCGGCGTGCAGCGCGCCCTCCAGGAGGCCGCGAGCGCCGGGGCGACGGAGTTCACGCTCGGGCAGACGACGGGGGCGGCCCCGGGCGAGCTGCGCGCCGCGCTCCAGAAGCTCGCGCGCGAGGGTCAGGCGACGCGCCTAGGCGAGCTCTGGTTCGCCGCCGAGGTGCTCGAGGACGCGCGCCGCCGCATGGTCGACCACTTCGCCACCGCGTCGACGCTGACCGTCATCGAGTTCAAGAAGGTCACGGGGCTGTCGCGCAAGCAGGCCGTGCTCGTGCTCGAGCACTTCGATCGCCTCGGGTTGACGCGACGCGAGGGGGACGCGAGAGTCCTGCGGTGAACGACGAGGCGCTCCGCTCGCTGCCCAAGGTCGATCGCGTCGTCGCCCACCCGGCGCTCGACGAGGCGCGCCGCGCGCTCGGCGTCCCCGCCGTGACGGAGCTCGTGCGCCAGGCGATCGCCGAGGCGCGGCGAGCGGCGCTCGGCGGCGCGGCGTGCGCGACGGCCGACCAGGTGGCCGAGCGCGTGACGGCGCTGGCCCGCGCCCGCCTCGCGCAGCGCACCCGACGCGTCATCAACGCGACCGGCGTCGTCCTGCACACGAACCTCGGCCGCTCGCCGCTCGCCGCCGACGCCGTCGAGGCGGTCGCGCGCACGGCCGGCGGTTACGTGTCGCTCGAGATCGACGTGGCCAGCGGGCGCCGCGGGGGCCGCGCGGCGTTCGCCGAGCGCGCGCTCGCCGAGCTGACGGGCGCGGAGGCGGCGTTCGTCGTCAACAACAACGCCGCCGCCGTCCTCCTCGCGCTAACGGCGATCGCCGCCGGGCGGGGGGTCGTCGTCTCGCGCGGCGAGCTGGTCGAGATCGGCGGCGGCTTCCGCATCCCCGAGGTGCTCGCGCGATCGGGCGCGCGGATGATCGAGGTGGGGACGACCAACAAGACCCGCGAGCAGGACTACGCGCGGGCGCTCGAGGCGAACGCGGACGCGGCGGCGATCCTGCGCGTGCACCCGGGCAACTTCCGGCAGGTGGGCTTCGTCGAGCGGCCGTCGCTCGAGGCGCTGGTGCGCCTCGCGCGGGGCCGCGGCGTCGCGCTCATCGAGGACCTCGGCGGCGGGCTGCTCGTCGATCTCGGCGCGCCCGGACTCGCGCGCGAGCCGCTCGTGCGCGAGAGCGTCGAGGCGGGGGTGGACCTCGTCTGCTTCAGCACGGACAAGGCGCTCGGCGGACCGCAGGGAGGCGCCGTCGTCGGCCGCAAGGCGCTGGTCGACGCCGTCCGCCGCGACCCGCTCGCGCGCGCGCTGCGCATGGGCCGTCTGCCGCTGGTGGCGCTCGAGGCGACGCTCGTTCACCTTCTGCGTGGCGACGTCGACGCCGTCCCTGCGCTGGCCGCGCTTCGTACGCCGCTGCGCGAGGTGCGCGCGCGCGCCGAGCGCTGGCACGCCGAGCTGTCCTCGCGCGGCGTCGCCTGCGAGGTCGTCGACCTCGAGGCGATGGCCGGCGGCGGGGCCTTCGCCGAGGAGGCGCTCGCGTCGGCGGGCATCGCCCTCGCGGGCGATCCCGAGGCGCTGCTCGGCCGCCTGCGCGCGGGCGATCCGCCGCTCATCGCCCGCATCGAGAAGGAGCGCGTCGTGCTCGACGCGCGCACGGTGCTCCCGGGCGAGGACGAGGATCTCGTGCGTATCGCCGCGTGCGCCGGGGCGATATAGTGGTCGATCATGCGGGGACCCATTCTCGTCGCGTGCGCGCTCGCCGCCGCCGGTTGTGGCGGCGCTTCGTCTCGGCCCAACGTCGCCTCCGCCCCTGCGTCCGCGCCCGTGCCCGTGCCCGTGCCCGTGCCCGTGCCCGTGCCCGTGCCCGTGCCCGTGCCCGTGCCCGTGCCCGCGTCCGCGTCCGCGTCCGCGCCCGCGCCCGCGCCCGCGCCCGCGGATACCGCCTACGACGACCCGGGCGAAGCGCACGATCCGGCGACGCTCACGCCGCTGTTCGACGCGAAATCCAAGCCGTCCTTCCCCAAGGCCACCGCCGACGAGCACGCGTGCTGGCAGACCCTCTCGATCTCCGGCGACGCGCAGAAGGACTTCGACGCGCTCGTCGCGAGCTGCGGCGAACCGACCGGCTCCGTCGAGTACGTGAAGCCGTCGGCGGGCAAGCTGCACCACGAGAAGGACAAGCGCGACACGTACGTCGTCAACATCCGCGGCGGCTACTGCTACCGCTTCTTCGGCGTGGCCGACGGGACGATCAAGGACCTGGACATCCTCATCGAGCGCACCAACGGAGACCTCGTCGGCGAGGACCGGACCAACGGCCCGGTCGCGATCATCGACTCCGACAAGGCCTGGTGCATCGACCGGGGCGGCGACTATCAGTTCGGCGTCCAGATCGACGGCGGCGGCGAGGGCCACTACGTCTTCGGCGTCTGGGCGCGGCCCGACCGGAAGTGACTACCGCTCGAGCGGGTCGATCAGGACGCCGGGGTTGAGGATCCCCTCCGGATCGATCGCCCGCTTGGCCGCGCGCAGGGCCTCGGCGAACAGCGCCGGCACCTCGCGCTCGTACCACGGCCGGTGCAGGCGGCCGACGGCGTGGTGGTGCGTGATCGTCGCCCCGCACGCGGCGAGCGCGTCGCACGCCGCGCGCTTGACCGCCTCCCACTGGGCGAGCTCCTCGCCGGACCGCCCGGGCGCCACGAACGTGAAGTAGGGCGCGGGCCCGTCGGGATAGACGTGCGTGAACCGGCACGTGAGCACGCCGCCGCCGCACGCGGCGCGCATCGCCGCCTCGACGTCGTCGCGCACGCGCGCGTGCAGCGCCTCGAAGCGGTCCCACGTGCACGCCGTCTCGAACGTGTCGGCCACGACGCCGAGGCTCACGAGCACGCTCTGCAGGTACGGCGCGTCGAGGAACGCCTGCCGCCACGCCTCGGCGCTCGCGTCGGCGCCGCGCTCGTCCACCTTCTCCTTCGCCCCGGAGCACGTGCCGCCGTGCGCGCGCGCGATCTCCACGGCGCGTTCGATCCACGGCCGCATCGAGTGCTCCGCCGACTCGAAGCCGAGGAGCAGCACCGCGCCGCCGTCGGCCGGCACCCCATTGAGCAGCGCCTCGCGCTCGTCGAGCAGGCGGCAGTTCGACGGATGCAGCCCGCTCTGCGCGACGGCGCGCGCCGCCACCGCCCCCTCGCGCAGCCCCGCGAAGCGCACGCTGGCCGACGCGCGAAAGCGCGGCCGCGGGCGGACGCGCATCCACGCCTCGGTGACGACGCCGAGGATCCCCTCCGAGCCGAGCGCGAGGCGCTCGGGCGCGGGGCCGGCGCCGGACGCCGGCAGCCGCCTCGTCTCGTACGGCCCTCGCGGCGTGATCATGCGCACGGCCTCCACCAGGTCGTCGATGTGCGTGTACAGCGTGGCGAAGTGCCCGCCGGCGCGCGTCGCGATCCAGCCGCCGAGCGTCGAGAACTCGAAGCTCTGGGGGTAATGGCGCAGGGTCAGGCCGTGCTCGGCGAGCTGCCCCTCGAGCTGCGGCCCGGTCGCGCCGGCCTGGATGCGCGCGGCGCGCGAGAGCGGATCGATCTCGAGCACGCGGCTCATCGACCTCAGGTCGACGGCGACGACGCCGCGCCAGCCATCGCCCTCGGGCCGCCCGACGCCGCCGACCACGCTCGTGCCGCCGCCGAACGGCACGACGGCGACCCGCTCGGCGCCGCACCAGGCCAGCACCGCCGCGACCTCCTCCTCGTCGCGCGGGTACGCGACCAGATCCGGCGCGCCGGCGAAGTCGCCGGCGAACGCGCGCACCTGGTCGCGGTAGCTCTTGCCGTGCGCGTGCATCGCCCGATCGCGGCGATCGGCCGTGACGAAGGCCGCGAGCGGGCCGGGCGCGCGGACCCGCGGCTCGGGCACGCGGATCGTCTCCAGCGTCGGCGGCGCGCGCAGGGCCGGCGGATCGACGCCGAGCAGCGCCCCGACCTGCGCGGCGATGCCGCGGCGCGCGTCGTCGTCGGGGAAGCGGTCGGCCCAGCCCCACGCCCAGACACTGCGTTCGCGCGGCCCCGGATCGACCTCTCGCGCCATCGCGGGCATCGTAGCGGCGGCCCGGAGCAGCGATCTACGGCCGCGTCGCGGGACGCGCCGCCGGAAAGACGAGCACGAAGCTGCGCTCGCCGACGCGGAACAGCGTCGTCTTGCCGCCCAGGCGCGCGCGGTCGTAGCTCGACCACCACGGCAGCGCGCGCCACGTCGCGTCGTCGCCGATGTACTCGGGGACGACCAGGTCGAGCGCCACGAGCCGCCCGCCGACGTGCGCGTCCAGGCGCGGCGCGTAGCTCCAGTCGGCGCGCCCGGGCGGCGGCCGCAGGTCGTCGTGGAGCATCCCCCCGTAGAGGACGACGATCTTGCCGCGGTCGGCGTCCGAGCGCGCGTCGCGATCGACGAGCCGCTCGGCCTGCGCGTCGCTCAGGCGCGCGATGAGCGACAGCGACGCGCCGATGGCGTCGTCTCCGGAGGTGCGCACCGCGTCCAGATCGGCGCAGCTCGGTCGCAACATGTCCGGCACGATGCCGAGCGCGCGCGCGCGCTCCCCCATGGAGACGTACTCGCCCTGATCGGTCGGCGCCTGGCGCGAGGTCACCGGCTGCTGCTCGTGCCGCACCTCGGCGGCGGCGTCCACGCAACCGCGCGGGGGCATCATCAGCTCGACGATCAGATCGGAGGCGCGCCCGGCGAGCAGCGGCAGCAGCTCGCCGGTGAAGCGCCGGGCCGCCGAAGGCGCGGTGGCCCCCTTCGGCGCGTGCGCCTCGCCGATCCCGAGCACGAGCGGATCGAGCCGGAGCACGTCGGCGAACGCCTCGCGCGGCGAGTCGTACTGCGCGCAATCGAGCGGCCCGCAGGGCGTGCCGCGCAGCGCGAGGTGCAGGTCGTGCCCCGCGGACGAGGACGGCGCGGGCGAAGGGGTCGCCGAGGCCGAGGCCGCGGACGTCGCCGACGCCGCGGGCCCACCCGAGCCGAGCGGCTGCGGCGGCGATCGGCGATCGCAGGCGACGGCGAGCAGCGCGACGGCGGCCGCATGGACGACGCGACGCATGGGCGTCGGAGATTCTACGCCCGCTCGTCCCCTTCCCACGCCCGGCGCACCGCCTCGATGAGCTCCTCGGCCGGCGCGTCGCGCGAGCGCACGTCCCAGCGCGCGATCCCCAGGTGCGCGAGCAGCTCGCGCGCGCGCGTGGCGTCGGACGTGCGGGCGACGACGGTCACCTGACGCCGCTCGGCCGCCAACGCCTGCACGATGGCCTGGGCGGACGGGTGCTGCGCGTCCACGATGGCCGCGTCCACCGGCTCGCCCGACGCGAGCGCGTCGCGCAGATCGTCCTCGCCCTCGACGACGGTGACCTGCCACTTCGCGCGGAGCAGCGCGCGCGCGACGGCCGTGCGCCCCACGCGGTCGCCGTCGACGAGCAGGACGTGCAACCGCGTCGCCTCGCGGCGCGGCACGACCGCCGACGCGCCGTGGGCGATGGGGCGCGGCATCGACGAGGGCGGCACCGTCGGGTGCGCGGGAGAGGCCGCCGTCGGGTCGAGCCGCGCGACCAGATCGTCGAGCAGCGCCATCGTGAGGCGCGGGCCGATGTCGTCGGTGAGCTTTGCCACCATGTGTGCGCGCACGAACGCGAGCACCTCCGGCCCCGTCAGCGGCAGCTCGTCGCGTCCGGCCAGGGCGAGGCCCACCTCCACGGCCGCGAGCGCCGGCGTGACCGAGCCGTACGCCATCTCCAGCAGCGACACGAGCGTCTGCTGCGCCGGCGTCCGGCCGTGCGAGCCCCCCGCGGCCCCGAAAGCCGCACTTGGCTTGCCCGTGAACCCCAAGACCTCTCCTCCAGAGTAGCGCGAACGGCCGCGGCTTGCTCCGCGCGACGAGCGTCCTATCCTGCCTTCCCGCGCGTGCACTCACCTCGAGGGCCCCGCGACGCACAGGAGCGCACACGCCATGAGCACCACCGCCGCCGCTCACACCGGCCCTTCCGCCACCCCGCCGGCCGACGACCTCCGCGCGACGCTCGAGCGCATGAAGGCCGCAGCACGCAAGAGCGGCGCGCCGAGCTACGAAGAGCGCATCCGTTCGCTCGAGAAGCTCGAGCGGGCCCTCGTCTCGCGCAAGGACGCCATCGCGGAGGCGGTCTCGCGCGACTTCGGCAACCGCTCGCGCCACGAGAGCCTCGTGTCCGAGGTCTTCCTGGTGGTAGGTGCGATCAAGCACGCCAAGGCGCACTTGCGGGAATGGATGGATCCGGAGGACCGCGAGGTCGGATTCGTGTTCCTTCCTGCGAGCGTCGAGGTCGTGCCGCAGCCGCTGGGCGTCGTCGGGATCATCGCGCCGTGGAACTACCCCGTGCAGCTCGCGCTTTCGCCGCTCGTCGGCGCGCTGGCGGCCGGCAACCGCGCGATGATCAAGCCGAGCGAGCTCGTGCCCGAGACGAGCGCGCTCCTGCGCGACCTCGTCGCCGACACCTTCCCCGCCGATCAGGTGACGGTCGTCACCGGCGGCACCGACGTCGGCGAGGAGTTCTCGCGCCTGCCGTTCGATCACCTCGTCTTCACGGGGTCGACGCGCGTCGGCAAGATCGTGATGCGCGCCGCCGCCGAGAACCTGGTGCCGGTGACGCTCGAGCTCGGAGGCAAGTCGCCGACCATCGTCGGGAACGACTTCAACCCGCGCACGGCCGCCGAGCGAATCATGGCCGGGAAGCTCTTCAACGCCGGCCAGACGTGCATCGCGCCCGACTACGTGATGGTGCCGGCAGGCACCCGCGACGCGTTCGTCGACGCCTGCAAGGCGGCCGTCGCGAAGATGTACCCGACGCTCGGCAACAACGCCGACTACACCTCGATCATCAACGATCGTCACCGCGCTCGCCTCGAGGGCTACCTGCAGGACGCCAAGACGCGCGGCGCGCGCGTCGTCGAGCTGAACCCCGCGGGCGAGCCGCTCGACGCGGCCGGCGGCGGCGGGCCTGCCGCGCGCAAGATGGCCCCCTGCCTCGTGCTCGACCCCACCGAGGAGATGATGGTCCTGCAGGAGGAGATCTTCGGACCGATCCTCCCGGTGATGACCTACCAGAACCTCGACGAGGCGATCGCGTACGTGAACGATCACCCGCGGCCGCTGGCGCTCTATTACTTCGGCCACGACAAGGCGGGGATCGAGCGCGTGCTCTCGGAGACGATCTCCGGCGGCGTGACGATCAACGAGACGATGCTGCACATCGCGCAGGACGATGTCCCGTTCGGCGGCGTCGGCCCGAGCGGCATGGGCCACTACCACGCGAAGGAGGGCTTCGACTCGTTCACGAAGAAGAAGCCCGTCTATCGCCAGTCGCGCATCCACACGACGGGCCTGCTCCGCCCGCCCTACGGCAAGACGGTCGACCGGCTGCTCAAGCTGCTCCTGGGCTGAGACCGGGCCCGTCGAGCAGCGCGTCGAGCAGCGCGCCGGGCTCGCGCTCGACGCGCAGCGAACGGGCCAGATCGCCGGGGGCGAAGCCGTCGGCCACGGAGCGCTCGATCCAGCGCAGCAACGGTTGCCAGTAGCCGTTCACGTCGAGCAGCCCGATCGGCTTGTCGTGCAGCTCGAGCTGCGCCCACGTGATGGCCTCGAACGTCTCGTCGAGCGTGCCGAAGCCGCCCGGCAGCGCCACGAACGCGGCCGAGAGCGCGTGCATCTTCGCCTTGCGCTCGTGCATCGAGTCGACGACGTGGAGCCGCGTAAGCCGCGTGTGCGCGAGCTCGCGCGCGACCATGCTCGCCGGGATGACCCCCTGCACCTCGCCGCCGGCCGCCAGCGCGGCGTCGGCCACCGCCCCCATCGTGCCCACGCTCGCGCCGCCGTAGACCACGCCCCAGCCGCGCCGGGCGACCGCTGCGCCCATCGCGCGCGCGGCCTCGAGGTAGCCGGCCGCTCCGTCGCGGGAGCCGGCGAAGATGCAGACCCGTCTCATGGCGCCTGGCGTGTACCCTGAATCGCCATGGAGATCGAATTCATCGGAGCGGCCCGGACGGTGACCGGGTCCAAACACCTGGTCCGCACCCCGCACGCCGCCGTCCTGCTCGACTGCGGGCTGTTCCAGGGGCCGCGGCGCGAGTCGATCGAGCGCAACCGGCACCTCGGGGTCGACCCGCGCGGAGTGTCGGCCGTGGTGCTGTCGCACGCGCACATCGACCACTCCGGAGCGCTGCCGATGCTCTGCAAGTCGGGCTACGACGGTCCGATCTTCTGCACGCCGGCGACGCGCGATCTCTGCGCCGCCATGCTCGCCGACGCCGCGAACATCCAGGAGTCCGACGCGCGCTTCATCAACCAGCAGATCGAGCGCGGCGAGAGCGACATGGAGCGGGTCGAGCCGCTGTACGACGAGGAGGACGTGCTGCGCGTGCTCGAGCGGATGATCGGCGTGCCGTACCACCGGAAGCTTCCCATCGCCTCTGGCGTGACGCTCACGTTCTTCGAGGCCGGACACGTGCTCGGCAGCGCGATCACGGCGCTCGACGTCGAGGAGGGGAAGGCGACGCGGCGGCTCGTGTTCACCGGCGACCTCGGGCGCCGCAACATGCCCATCCTGCGCGACCCCGAGTGCCCGATCGACGCCGACGCGCTCGTGATGGAGTCGACCTACGGCGACCGCCTGCACGCGCCCATCGAGCAGATGGACGACGAGCTCGCGACCGTCGTGCAGCGCGTCCACCGCCGCGGCGGCAAGATCGTGATCCCGAGCTTCGCGCTCGAGCGCGCCCAGGAGATCGTCTTCGCGCTCAAGGCGCTGAAGGCCAGGGGGCGCATCCCGCCGATGCCGGTGTACGTCGACTCCCCTCTCACGGTGAAGATCACCGACGTCTTCAAGCTGCACCCGGAGTGTTACGACGCCGAGACGCGCGCGCTCATCGAGCGCAACCAGTCGCCGTTCGACTTCGACGACCTGCGCTACGTCTCGAGCAAGGAGGACTCCAAGGGGATCGACGCCGCCCCCGACCCGGCCATCATCATCTCGGCCAGCGGCATGGCCGAGGCGGGCCGGGTGCTGCATCACCTGAAGGCGACCGTCGAGGACCCGAAGAACGCGGTGCTCATCGTCGGCTACCAGGCACCGCAGACGCTCGGGCGACGCATCGTCGAGCACCGACCGCGCGTCAAGATCTTCGGCGTCGAGCGCGATCTGCGCGCGGAGGTGGTCGTGATGAACGGCTACAGCGCGCACGCCGACCAGCGCGACCTCGTCGACTTCGTCGGCCAGGCGCGCAAGGGCCGTCGACTCGGGAACGTGGTGCTCGTGCACGGCGACCCGGGGCCGCAGAAGATTCTGACCGAGCTGCTTCGCAACGCGGGCGCTCCGACCGTCACCGCTCCCGCGGCCGGCGATCGCATGCAGGTGTAGCGAGTCGAGCCGCTACGGAGGGCAGCAGAGAAGCGCCTCGAACGGAGCCAGCGGCGGGGTGAGGCCCGCATCGGCGGCGTCGAACGGCGCGCACGCGCCCCCGTCCGCCGAGCTGGCGGGGTACGCGCCGCCGTCGTTCGGACACGAGTACGCCACGCGCGCACCGCCGGAGCACCGCCCGTCGAGCGACACGGCGCGTACGCACGCCTCGACGTGCGGGCCGCAGCACCAGAGCGCCCCGTGCTGCTTCGACACGCCCGCGTCGGCGACCGGCGTGTCGACGTTGCGGCAGTCGTAGGGCGGCACGGGCAGCGGCGGGTTGAACGGGCGCTCGAGGCCGGCATCGTAGGGATCGCCCGCGAGGAGATCGCCGCACTCGTAGAGCGTGAAGTCGTTGAGCACGTAATCGGCGACGCACGTGCTCCGGTCGTCGATGAACCGGCAATCGGCGCTGGGCGGCAGCGGCGCCGGCGCCGCGTCGGCGGCATCGGCGGCGTTCCCGACGGAGTCGCTGGGAGCATCCGACGCGTCGGTCGGGCCCTGCGCAGAGCCGCCGCCGTTGCACGCGACGGTGAGCGTCAGGGACAGCGCGAGCGCCAACGGGGTCATCCTCGGCATCGGCGGAAGGTGTGCCTCGGCCCGGCGCCGCTGGCAACGACTTCGGGCGAGGCGCGCCTCTTGCGTCGGCTGCGGGGATGGCACTGCCGTCGCCGCCGCGCGACTTCGCCCGGACCACGCTGGGTGCGCACCACGGTCCGCTGGTGCGCGCGCTCGCCGAGGCGATGTTGGCGCACGCCGACGGCCCGACGCCCGCGCGCCTCGACGCCCTCGTGGCGGAGATCGACGCGTTCGTGAGCTTCGCCAGCCAGACGCTGCGCTTCGGGCTGCTGCTCATGCTCGAGGTGCTGCGCTTCGCGCCGGTGCTGCTGCTCTTCCGCGTCGCGACGTTCGGCTCGCTTCCGCGCGAGGAGCGCGTCGAGGTGCTCGAGCGCATGGAGCAGTCCCGCCTCGTCGTGCTCACGCTCGTGTTCGCGGCGTGGAAGAGCATCCTGTGCTTCGTCTTCTTCGAGCACCCGGAGGAGCTCGCCGCGTCGGGCTATTCGCCCGTGCGGCGCCGCCACGGCCGCGCGCTGCCGCTCGTCCACGCGGAGGCCGCCGAGTGATCGACGGGGTCGTCCGTGGGCGCGAGGTGCGCCGCCCGCTGTCGCTGAAGGCCGACGCCGTCGTGGTCGGATCGGGCGCGGGAGGCGCGGTGGTCGCGCGCGAGCTGGCGTGCGCGGGCCGCGACGTCGTCGTGCTCGAGGAGGGGGGCTACTACGCCGCGGAGCACTACGCGACGATGACCCCGACGAACACGTTCCGGCGCATGGCGCGCGAGGCCTCGCTCGCCTCGGCGGTGGGCCTCGGCGAGACGCCGCTCATCCCGGTGCTCTCGGGCAAGTGCGTCGGCGGATCGAGCGTGCTGACGGGCGGCGTGTGCTTCCGCATCCCCGACGAGGTGCTGCACGGGTGGGTGCACGACCTCGGCCTCCACGCGTTGGCCGCCGAGGCGCTCGAGGAGCACTTCCGCGCCATCGAGCGCGCCGTGCACGTCGAGACGGTGCCCGACGCGATGCAATCGCGCAGCGCCGAGCTGTTCGTCGAGGGCGCCGCGCGCCTCGGCATCCCGATGAAGCGCCTGCGCCGCAACACGCGCGGCTGCCGCGGCGAAGGGCGCTGCAACTTCGGCTGTCCCCACGGCGCCAAGCTGAGCGTGGACGTCTCGATGCTGCCCGACGCGTCGGCGCACGGCGCCCGGATCGTGTCCGACGCGCTGGTCGAGCGGGTGGTCCTCGACGGGTCCCGCGCCGCCGGGGTGCGGGGACGTCTGCTGGACGAGACGGGCGAGCCGGCGATCCCGTTCGAGGTGACGGCGGACGTCGTGGTCGTCGCGTGCGGATCGCTGCACACGCCGGTGCTCCTGCGCCGCAGCGGGCTGCGCGCGCGGCACCTCGGCCGCGACCTGACGCTGCACCCGTCCACGCGCGTGTACGCGATCTTCGACGAGCGCGTCGACGGCTGGGACGGCGCGTTCCAGAGCGCGTACAGCGACCACTTCTTCGAGAGCGACGGCATCACCCTCATCAGCGCCTTCGGCGTTCCCAACCTGCTGGCCGCCGGGTTCCCGGGGGTCGGCGCGCGCCATCGCCGCTACGTCGAGTTGATCCCGCACATGGCGGCGTTCGGCGCGATGGTTCACGACGACGGCGGCGGCCGCGTGCGCCGCTGGGTATCGCGCGAGCCGCTGGTGACCTACCGCATGGCCGCGCGCGATCGTGGGCGGCTGTTCAAGGCGATGCGCGTCCTGGCGGAGATGGCCTTCGCGGCGGGCGCCCGGGAGGTGCTCTTGCCGATCTTCGGCGCGCCGCCGCTGCGCAGCGTGGGCGAGCTCGAAGCGCGGCTGGCCGACCCGCCGAGCGCCCGCCGGGTCGAGTGCGTCGCCTTCCACCCGCTCGGATCCGCGAAGATGAGCGCCCGGGCGCGCGACGGCGTCGTGCGCCCCAGCGGCGAGACGTGGGAGGCGCGCGGCCTGTACGTCGCCGACGGCAGCGTGCTGCCGACCAGCATCGGCGTGAACTCCCAGCTCGCGATCATGGCCGTGGCGCGCAAGATCGCGCACGGCATCGCGCCGCCCGCCGTTCCGCGCGCGGTGCGAGCTTTCTCGTGGCCACGGAGTCCATCGTAGATCCGGTCCGCCGCGGATCCAGCGCACGCCGGTGCAGCATTGCGCGTCGCCCGCTGGCCTCGTAGCTTGCGGCCGCCATGCAGACCACGTCCGACGTGCTCGTCATCGGCGCGGGCCACAACGGCCTGGTCGCCGCCCTGCTGCTCGCCCGCGCGGGCCTGAAGGTGACCGTCCTCGAGGAGAAGGCCGGCATCGGAGGCGCGTGCAAGACCGAGAAGCCGTTCGCCAAGGCGCCCGGCCTCGCGACCTCCACGGGCGCGTACCTTCTCGGGCTGATGCCGCCCGAGCTCATCGCCAAGCTCGGCGTCGACGTCCCGATCGTGCGGCGCGATCCGCACTACTTCCTGCCGACGACGGACAGGCGCTACCTCTTGTTCGGGTCGGACCGCGAGTCGATGAAGCGGCAGTTTCTCGACTTCTTCTCCGAGCGCGACTGGAAGGCGAACGAGGCGCTGCAGGCCGAGATCGCGCAGATCCGCGAGGACGTCGCCCCGACCTGGCTCGAGGAGCCGCTCACCATCGAGCAGACGGCCGACAGGTACGTGCGCCCGGCGCTGCGAGGGGTGTTCGTCGACCTCTGCCGCAAGCCGATCGCCGACTACCTCGCCCGCTTCGACTTCCGCAGCGACCTGCTGCGCGCGATGTACGCCGTGACCGACGGCTTCTCGGGCCTCACCGGCACCTGGAGCACGCCCGGCACGGGGATGAACTTCCTCGTCCACAACATGTGCCGCCTGCCCGGCTCGGACGGGACCTTCATGATCGTCAAGGGCGGGATGGGCACGGTGACCGCGCGCATCGGCGAGGCGGCGCGCAAGGCGGGCGCCACGATCGAGACGGGGCGCAAGGTCGAGCGCGTCCTGGTCGACGGCGGCACGGCGCGCGGCGTCGCCCTGTCGGACGGCACGGAGCTGCGGGCGTCGGTGGTCGTGTGCAACGCCGATCCGTTCCGCATGCGCGATCTGGTGGGCCGCGGGGCCCTGCCCGACCCGTACAACCGCCGCATCGACTCGTACCTGCGCGACGGCACGACGATGAAGGTCAACCTCGCGCTCGAGGGCCTGCCGCGCTTCACCTGCCTGCCCGAGGACCGCGGCCAGTACGGGCCGACGATCCACCTCCTGCCCGACGAGAAGGACGTCATCGCCTCGCTCGAGCGCGGCTTCGCCGACGTGCAGGCCGGACGGCTGTCCGAGTTCCCGACGATCGAGTGGTACATCCACACGACGGTCGACCCGTCCATGAAGGACGAGGCGGGGCGGCACAACAGCGCGCTCTTCGTCCAGTGGGTGCCGTACGAGCTCTCCGGCGGGAAGAGCTGGGACCAGGAGGAGGCCGGGTACGTGCGCCACCTCCTGTCCATCTGCGACCGCTTCGCGCCGGGCACGAGCGATCTGGTGGTCGACTCCTTCACGCTCACGCCGCCGAAGATCGAGAAGCACTTCGGCATCACGCGCGGCCACATCCACCACGTGGACAACGGCTTCGGCTTCGCCGACCGGCTGCCGTACCCGACGCCGGTCGCCGGCCTCTACTCGTGCAGCGCCGGAACGCACCCGGCCGGCAGCGTCATCGGCTGCGCTGGCCACAACGCGGCCATGCGCGTGCTGAAGGACCTCGGGCGCGGCTGACCGGCCGAGCAGCGAACGGCGCATTATGTTTGTGCCGTCCACCCGGTGCCCATCTACGCCCTGTCCCGCGCCCTCGTCTTCCCGCCGCCCGAGCACGCCATCGAGGGCCTGCTCGCGGTCGGCGGCGATCTGAAGCCCGAGCGGCTGCTGCTCGCGTACCGCTCGGGGATCTTCCCCTGGTACGACGACGGTCTGCCCATCCTCTGGCACTCGCCCGATCCGCGGTGCGTGCTCCTGGCCGACCGGCTGCACGTCGGGCGCACGCTGCGCCGCACGATCGCCAAGGGCACCTACCAGGTGCGCTTCGACACGGCCTTCGCGCAGGTGATCCGCGCCTGCAAGACCTCCCCGCGCGCGGGCCAGGACGGCACCTGGATCACCGACGAGATGGTGCAGGCGTACGAGCGCCTGTTCCGCCTCGGCTACGCGCACTCGGTCGAGGCGTGGCGCGGCGAGGAGCTCGCCGGAGGCCTCTACGGCGTCTCGCTCGGACGCGTGTTCTTCGGCGAGTCGATGTTCGCGCGGCAGCCGGACGCGTCGAAGGTCGCCCTCGTCGCCCTCGCCGACCGCGTCGCGCGCTGGGGCTTCCACCTCATCGACGCGCAGGTGGCGACGCCCCACACGCTCGCGATGGGCGCCGAGGAGTGGCCGCGGGCGAAGTTCCTCGAGGTGCTGCGCGCCGAGCTGGCGCACCCGACGCGCAAGGGGAGCTGGGCGGTGGAGGAGCCGGCGCTCGAGGGGTGACGGGCGAGAGCTTGGTAGCTCCGACCGAGACGTTGCGGATGGCGGCCTGACATGGCCATCGACGAAGATCGACCGGCGGCCGAAAATAGTGAGGCCAAGAAATCCGGTTTTGTCGTCTTAAGGGGTGGGAGAGGTCGAGAGGCCGGCCAGTGCTCTCGATCGCCCGGACGATTCGACCGGAAAGCGGCGGTTCCGGCGCGGAATCTGCCGCTTCGGAGAAGAAACGGCGGCTTCATCGAGGCGGACGGCCGTTTCTTCGAGAAACCGGCCGTCGACATCGAGAAGCGTCCGTGCTTCGTCGAGCATCCGGCCTTCTCGTCCGAGCGGCCGACCTTCTCCGTCGTGCGGCCGGCATTCTTCTCGAGGCGGTGTGCCTTCTTCTCGAGAGGAATTGCGTCTTTCGGAGGGGTTCCTTCGTTTTTCGCCAGGAATCTGTGGATGCGTCGAGGCGTCCTGCCTTTTCCGCCGGCAACCGGCGGTTCGCTCGAGGCATCCGGCCTTCTTCTCGAGACGGCCGGCGCTTTTCGCTGGCGATGGTCGATTGAATCGAGCAGCACGAACGTTGCGCGAGAGCGGCGGCAGGTTCTCGCGCGAGAACGCCGGCTTTCTCTCGAACGACGGTCTTGCCCGTCAGAAAACGGCGGCCGCCTCGAGGAAAAGGTCGTCCTTCTCGCCAAGAACGGCATTCTCCTCGATGAAAACGCCGATTTCCGCGAGAAAAGGCCGGGCGCCGGACGAACGTCGATCGATTCGGCGGGAAACGGCCGTCTGACAGACGAAGGCGGCAGGCCGACGGACGACGGCTGCCGGTTCTCGGCGGAATCGGTCGGCTGCACGAGAGCAGCGGCCGTCACTCGCGCGAAACCGTCATTTTCCGCGCAAAACAGTCTTCCTTCTTCACGAAGCGGTCGTTTTCCGACCAGGGAGGTCATCGCACGAAGGACCAGCGGCGTCCTTCCGAAGAACAAGGTCATTCCGAAGCAAGAAGATCATCTGACCATCGAAAATCGAACAACCAATGCGACCACGCTCGCCAGCCGCCTCCGCTTGCTCAATCCGATGCTGCGCGGTTGGTGCAACTTCTACCGCTACGCGTGGAGAGCGAGGACCGTCTTCGCTGCTATCGACCACTACGTGTGGTGGACCATCCTCCGATGGCTCCGGAAGAAGCACCCCCGTGCATCGATGCGACGGCTTGCCACCCGCTACGGCTGGCGGCGGCCTGGACATCGCGCGCTGCGCTGGCGTGACGAATACGTCGCGCCCTACCAGCTCGCGTACATGCCCGTGCGTCGGTATCACCTCGGATACCAAATCCCTCCCGACTTCGCGTTGCCATCGATGGAAAGCCCGGTGCATAGCGAAAGGTGCACGCCGGGTTTGGAGCGGGGCGCTCAGAAACCATCCGGTGCAAGCCGGACCAGGCGCTGAGCGCCCACGCTACCGATCGCGTCTTCCTTCGTCGAACCCTGAGTGAGTAGCGGGACGGCCGGCCCTCGGCTCCCTCGCGCCCCTTCGGGCGAGGTGAGCCCGCGGGCCGGCCGAGCCGTCGCGCGACGTGCGCCCTCCGGCGGGCTAAGATTCGGTGTCATGAGTCGCTCCGACGCACGCGCCCAGGCCGCCGCTCTGCGCCTTGCTGCGAAGCGCCTCGAGCGTGGCGGCAGCATCACCCCCGAGCTCGCGGAGGCTTTGGCCAAGGACTTGGCGCAGCATCCCGACGAGCTCGACGAACTGGCCGCCGTCGAGGCGCACGAGGGCACTCTCCCGCAGTGGATGGTCGACGAGCTGGATCGGCGCGAGCGTGACGAGCAGGGCACCGAGCAAGACGGCGACGAGGTCATGGATCGCTTGATGGCGAGGCACCAGCGCCGCTCGCCGGCATGAAGTACAGGCTCCGGCCCGCTGCGGAACGCGACATCGACGAGGCGGCGTCGTGGTACGGCGCGCATGCCCTCGATCCCGGCGTTCCGGAGCGGTTCCTTCGCGAGCTTCGCGCGACGTTCGATGCGTTCGTCGAAGCGCCGCTGGCGTTCCCCGTGGTGCACCGGGACATCCGACGTCGTCCACTCCGCGCGTTCCCTACCTACGCCGTCTTCTACCGAGTCATCGGCGACGTGGTCGTGGTCACGGCGATCTTTCACGGCCGGCGTCGCCCTCATGGGTGGCAAGCGCGACGCTGACGCACAGACGCTACGTGCTCGTCGTCGTCTGAACGCGCCACCGCCGAACGATGGGATCCGCCGCTCGAGGCATGACAGGCGAGACCTTGGTGGCGCGCCGCTCGGCTTCGTCGACAACGAGGGCTGGGTGGTCTTTCCGCGGAGGCCTATGTAACATCACATCACATAACATGGGATCGGAGCCCCTTCGGCCGGCGTAGCCCCGACGCGGAAGCCCTCCTCACCCGCGCATGAGCGCCAGATAGACGAGCGGCACCGCCACCCCCGCCGCGACGAAGAAGATGCCGCGGCCGAAGAGCCCCTTCTTGCCGGCGATCATGAACATCCCGGACGTCGCCAGGAAGAGCAGCCCCACCGCGTACGAGTCGGCGAACCAGGTCCAGGCCTTCTTGCCGCGGTTGAGGTGCAGGAAGTTGGCGGCGCGCACGAAGAAGCGCGGCTTCTGCTCCTCGTCGACGACGTGGCCGGTGGCGGTGGTCACGTGCAGCGTGCGGTGCTCGAAGATCACCTCGAGCTCGTCGCCTTCGCGGTACACCTCGCGCGGCTCGTCGGTGATCCCGAGCCTGGACAGCACGAGGCGCCTGGCCGCCGCGTCGTCCGCGGGCAGCGGCGTCCCGAGCTCGTGCGTGGACGTCGTGTTCTTGAAGTTCGGGTCCCACGACGCGACGTGGTTCACCGCGAGGCCGCTGACCGCGTACACGAACGTCAGCCCGACGGCCGCGTACCCCACGTCGCGGTGCACGGCGCGCAGCAGCGCGCGCCACTGGATGCGTTTCCGGGGTCGGCGAAGGACGGCGCGCGCCTCCTCAGGCATACCGCTCCTCTTTCCACGGATCGGCGTGGTTGTTGTAGCCGCGCACCTCCCAGTACCCGGGGTGGTCCTCGGCGGTGAAGCGGATGCCCGTCAGCCACTTGGCGCTCTTCCAGAAGTAGAGGTCCGGAACGAGCGCGCGCACCGGTGCGCCGTGATCGCGCGCCAGCGGCTCTCCGTCGAGCCGGTGGGCGACGAGCACGCTGGGCGCGAGCGCCTCGTGCAGGAGGACGTTCGACGTGTATCCGTACGCCGCCTCGAAGATGACGTGGTGCGCGGTCGGCTTCACCTGCGCGCGCGCGGCCAGGTCCGCCACGCGCACGCCCGCGAAGCGCGCCCCGAGCACCGACCACTTGGTGACGCAGTGCACGTCGCACTCCTGCTCGACCTGCGGCATCGCGAGCAGGCCCGCGAAATCGAGCGTGAAGGGCTGCTCCACCTCGCCGTGCACCTGCAGGCGGAAGTCGCCGGGGCTCGGATCGCCCTCGTCGCCCCCCATGGGGCGCAGACGCCTGAGCAGGTACTGGGAGGGCGGAAGCCTCGGCCGTCCGTCGGGCCGGAGGGTGGCGCGGGCGCGGCGCTCGTCCTCGGTGTCGGCGAGCACGTACGCCCCGCCGCCCAGGGCCATCACGACGGTCCCGGCCGTCAGCGCCCGCAGAAACGTCCGCCGCTGCATCGACGGGACGAAGACGTCCGAAGGGGTGCGGACGCGCACGATACGGTCATCCGATTTCACGGGTTTCGCGACCTCCACCCGATCGTACGCCACAGGAGGGCGATGGTTACGCGGGGGCCCTTCCGCGCGCGCCTACATCGACCCAGCCCCGGCGGTTGACGTCGCCACCGCCGGCGGCACAAGCTTGCTGGATCCGATGGCGGGTGGAGGGACCGGGGTGCTGGCGAGCCTGGAGGGTGGCGTGCTCGAGCACGCCGTGCTCGAGGCCGCCGAGGCCGCCGGCATCGGCGTGACGGTGACGTTCATCGACACGGTCCCGTGCCGCAACGTCTTCGTGAGCGAGGTGGCGGCGCGCATCATGGGCTCGAGCGTCGACGAGATGCTCGCGACCGACCCGATGCTCATGATCGCGCCCGAGCACGTCCCGCGCGCGAGCGAGCGCCTCGACCGGCGCATGCGCGGCGATTCGGGCAAGACGACGTACGAGCTGAGCGTCCTGCGCAAGGACGGCACGAGCACGACGATCGACGTGTCGGCGAGCTACACGACGATCGGCGGACGCCCGGCGGTCTTCGCGTTCCTCGTCGACGCCAGCCAGCGCCGCGAGGCCGAGCGCCAGCGCCTGCACAACGAAGAGCGGTTCCGGGAGCTCATCGAGAGGGCCCCCGAGCCGATCGGCATCGTCCGGGGCGGCTGCTTCGTGTACGCCAACCGCGCCTACCTGGCCGTGCTGGGCTACGAGCGCGCCGAGGATCTCTACCGCACCCCGATCGCGCAGATGCTCGACGAAGAGGACTCGTCGCTGCGCGAGGCGCGCGAGGTGCTGCTCCTGTCGCGCCGCGAGCCGGTGCCGCCCCACGTCTTCCGCGCGCGGCGCCCGGACGGCTCGATCGTCCTGCTCGAGGTGAGCAGCGTCTCGTTCGAGTACGAGGGCAGGAGCTCGATCCTCACGGTCGCGCGCGACGTCACCGCTCGCAAGCGCCTCGAGGCGCAGCTCGTGCAAGCCGACCGCCTCGCCGCGCTGGGAACGCTGGCGGCCGGCGTCGCGCACGAGATCAACAACCCGCTCGCGTACGTGATGCTCAACCTGGAGTGGATCGCGCGCAAGCTGCCCGGCGTCCCCTCGGATCCGGCGAGCCTCGACGCGCTGACGGAGCTCCTCAAGGAGGCGCGCGACGGCGCCGAGCGCGTGGCCACGATCGTGCGCGAGCTCCGCAGCTTCTCGCGCGCCGATGGCGAGACCCGACGGCAGGTCGATCTCGCGGCGGTGACGCAGTCGGCCATCAAGATCGCCAGCCACGAGATCCGGCACCGCGCGCGCCTCGTCACCTCGTTCGAGCCGGCGCAGCCGGTGTGGGGCAACGAGGCGAGGCTCGAGCAGGTCGTCATCAACCTGCTGCTCAACGCGTCGCACGCCATGCCCGAGCCGTCTGCCGACACGAACGAGATCCGCGTCTCGGTGTCGCCCCACGGTCGCGGACACGTCGCGCTCGAGGTGTCCGACAACGGCCGGGGCATCCCGGGCGACGTGCTGCCCCGGATCTTCGACCCGTTCTTCACGACCAAGCCGCCCGGCGTCGGCACGGGGCTGGGCCTCTCCATCTGCCATGGCATCGTGACGGCGCTCGGCGGACAGATCTCGGCCTACAGCGATCCGGGGCAGGGGACGACCTTCCGCGTCGTGATGCCGGCCGTCGAGGCGCACGCGAGCAAGCCGGCCGGCGAGGCCGGCGAGGTCCCGTCGTCGCGCCGTGGGCGTCGCGCGCGCGTGCTCGTCGTCGACGACGAGGCTCCGATCGCCAACGCGCTGCGCGAGCTGCTCGCCCCCGAGCACGACGTGGTCGCCGCGACCAGCGGGCGCGAGGCGCTGGCGGCGCTGGGCGCCACGCCGGACTTCGACGTGCTGTTCTGCGACCTGCTCATGCCGGGCATGAGCGGCATCGACCTCTACGAAGCCATCCGCGCCGAGCGGCCGGGGCTGGAGCGGCGCATCGTGTTCATGACGGGTGGAGCGTTCACGGCGCGCGCGGCCGAGTTCCTCGCCTCGGTCGACAACCGTCGGGTCGAGAAGCCGTTCAGCCTGGCGCTGGTCGAGCGCATCGTGAGCGAGATGACGCACGAGGCGGCGGCGGCGATCGGCAGCGCGCGTTAAGATCCCGGCGTGCTCCTCAACATCGACCTCGGCGAGCTGCCGGACGAGGACGAGGCGCTCTACGGGTGCGCGCACGTGGCGAACGTCGCGTGCGGCGGCCACGCGGGAGACACTGCATCCATGGAGCGCGCGGTGCGCTCGTGCCGCGAGCACGGCACCCGCCTGGCAGCGCACCCGTCGTACCCGGACCGCGAGGGCTTCGGACGCCGGCGCGTCGCGATGACGCCCGAGGCTCTGCGCGCCAGCGTGACCGAGCAGTGCGCGACGCTCGCGGCGATCGCGCGGCCGCTCGCGATCCCGATCGAGCGCGTCAAGCCGCACGGCGCGCTCTACCACGCGGCGCGCGAGGACGCGGCGGTCGCCGACGCGCTCGTGCGCGGAGCCGTCGAGGCGCTCGGCGCCGGCTTCACGCTGGTGGGGCCGCCGCGCGGCGAGCTGGCCGCGGCGGCGCGTCGCGCGGGGATCGCCTATGCGCGAGAGGGCTTCGCCGATCGAGCGACGCGTGCGGACGGCACGCTGGTCCCGCGCGACCAACCCGGCGCGCTCGTGCTCGACCCGGCCCAGGCGGCGGCGCGGACGCGAGAGCTCGCCGCCGGCGGCGAGGTCGACACCGTCTGCGTGCACGGCGACACGCCCGGCGCGGTCGCGATCGCGCGCGCGGTGCGGGCGGCGCTCGATGCCTGAGCACAGCGTCACGCTCGAGGCCTTCGGGGACGCGGCGTGGCGCGTGCGCCTGCCCGAGGGCGTCGACGCGCGCGCGCTGCTCGATGCGCTGCGCGCGCTGCCGGGCGTCGTCGACGCCGTCGTCGCCGAACGGCACGCGGTCGTCTCGTTCGACCCGTGCGCGCCACCGGCAGGCGTGGAGAGCGCCGTCGAACGCGCGTCGTCGCAGCCGGGCGCGGCGATGGCCGCACGCGAGCACGTCGTGGGCCTGCGCTACGACGGCGAGGATCTGGGCGAGGTGGCACGCCTGACCGGGCTGACCCCCGAGCAGGTGGCGGAGCTGCACGCCGGCGGCACGTACGTCGTCGCGTGCATCGGCTTCCTCCCCGGCTTCGCCTACCTGCGCGGGCTCGATCCCCGCCTGGTCGTCGCGCGCCGCGCGACGCCGAGGCCACGCATCGGGGCGCTCTCGGTGGGCATCGCGGGGCCGTACACGGGCATCTACCCGTTCGCGTCGCCCGGCGGGTGGAGCCTGATCGGCACGGCCGTCGGGTTCACGCCGTTCGACGCGCGCACGGGGGCGGCGCTCGCGCTCGGAGACCACGTGCGGTTCCGGAGGGCCTCGCCGTGATCGAGATCGCCGCCGTCGCAGGCGTGGCGACCGTCCAGGACGGCGGCCGCCCGGGGCACATGCACGAAGGCGTTCCGCCCGGCGGCGCGCTCGTCCCCGAGCTGCTCGCGCGCGCCAACGCCGCCGTCCACAACGCGCACGGTGAGGCCGCCATCGAGGTGGTTGGCCGGCTGCGCGTCGTCGCGCGCGCCCCGGTGTGGGTCGGCGCCGACGACGGCACGGCGCGCTGGCTGCGCGACGGCGAGGGGTGGACGCTCGAGCCGGGTCCGACGCGCGTGCGGTACCTCGCCGTCCGCGGAGGGATCGACGTGCCGCCGGTGCTCGGCGGGCGCGGCACGCTGCTGGTCGCCGGCTTCGGTGGATGCGACGGACGGCCCCTGCGAGGCGGCGATTGGTTGCCCGTCGGAAACACCCCGGCCTCCGACGCGCCGGCCCCCCCCTGCCCCGCCGCCGACGCCCCGATCCGCGTCGTCCCCGGTCCCGACCTCGATCGCTTCGAGCCCGCGGCGCTGCAGCGGCTCCTCGGCGCCTACTACGCGATCGGCGCGCGCAGCGACCGCGTCGGCATCCGACTGGCCGGACCTGCGGTCGCCCGCATCGGGCCGGACACGGGGCGATCGGCCCCCATGGTGCGTGGCGCCATCCAGGTGCCGCCCGACGGTCAGCCCATCGTGCTCGGTCCCGACCACCCGACCACGGGCGGGTACCCGGTGCTGGCAACGGTCGTTCGCGCCGATGGGGGGGCGCTGGCGGCGCGGCCCGTCGGCGCGCCGGTACGGTTCGTTCGATTCGAAACCAGCCATCGCCCGTCACGACGCCCTGCGCGCACGCGATGAGCGCAAGGGATGGGGCAAATGACCTCTCGGGCGTCGATGAACGCGTACGGTGCCTCAGTGCTTCTCCGCCGACTCGGGGACGTCGCAGTACGCGTCGGGCGCCTTGCCGGTGCACACGTAACCGGCGCGCGTGCAGTCGGCGTTGGTGCGGCACGAGGCGAGGCACTCCTTCTCCGGAGTGCACGTGCCACCGGGGCCGCAATCGGCGCTCGTGGCGCACTTGCGAGAGCACTCGCCCCCGGGGTCGTCCTTGTCGCACGAGTACGACGAGGGGCAATCGGCGTCGGCGCTGCAAGGACCGCCGATGCTGGGCGATGCCGCAGCGTTCGCCGCGTTCGCCGCGTTCGGCGCGGCGGCCGGCGGCGTCCCGCCCCCGCAGGCGGCGACGGCGACGACGACGGCAGCGAGGCACGGAGCGAACCGGAGCGGCATGAGCATGGCGCCATCGTAGTCCACCGCGTGATATCGTCGACACGTTGGTCCGGCGAACTGCCGCCCTCGCCTCCTTCCTGCTGGCGACCGCAACGTGGGCACGCCCGGCGAGCGCGTATCGCCCTTTCGACGGCACCGACGCGGACGTCGCGGAGGAAGGGACGTTCGAGCTGGAGCTCGGACCGGTGGGCTACTGGCGTCAGGACGGCAACGACTCGCTGGTCGTGCCGTCGCTCGTGCTCAACCAGGGCATCGCGGACGACATCGAGCTGGTGCTGCAGACCAACCGCTTCGAGGCGCTCGGCCCGCTGACTCCGGGCCAGCCGCGCGTGGCGTACACGGACACGGCGTTTCTCATGAAGCACATCTGGCGCGACGGCGCCCTGCAGGACGCCACCGGCCCGAGCATCGCGACCGAGGCGGGGCCGCTCTTCCCGACCGCCCCCGGGCAGACCAGCGTCGGGGCCATCGTGACGACGATCGTCTCGATTGTGACGCCCGCGGCGACGTTCCACTTCAACGTCGCTCCCTCGCTCACGGTCGAGCACGACTTCGACCTGTTCGCCAGCACGATCGTCGAGGGGCCGCACGAGTGGACCATCCGCCCCGCGGTGGAGGGTTACGTCGAGCGCGACTTCGGCCTGGGCGACACGTACTCGATCCTGGTCGGCGCGATCTGGCGCGTGCAGGAGGGGCTCGAGTTCGACGCGGGCGTGCGCACGGCCGACATGCAGGGGCAGAGCGTCATCGAAGGGCGCCTCGGCGTCACCTGGGCGCTGCAGCTCTGGTCCGATCGCGTCCCGAAAGTGGAGGGCCCGCCGCGCTTCCTCCTGCCCGCGGGGCCGCACGGTTGAAGGGCATGGGCCTCGCCATCTGCGGGACAGGATGCGCGGCGCGAGCCCACGAGTCGGCAGACCGCGCCGTCAGCTCCCGATGCCACCGCACGTGGCGAACCCGGAGGGGATGTCCCAGTCGCCGATACCGTGGCTCGAGCACGGGGCGCTGGCCGGGCAGCCGGACTGCGATGGCGGGACGTTCGGATCGCAGAGCTGCGCCTGCCCGGGGCCGGTGCAGGTCGCCATGCACTGCGAGACGACCTGCTTGGGGGACTTCTGCTCGTACATGCAGCAGACCTGGTTGCTCGGACAGTTCGCGGCCCCCGTGCACTGCAGGCTCGCGACGTGTCCGACGCCCGAGTCGCTCGGAGCCGGCTGCGGGCATGTCGTCCCCAGGACGCACTCGTAGGAGAAATCCGGCGGCGGGTTCGCGTTGTTGATGATGCAGCACGACTGACCTGGAATGGCGCAGGTGGCGTTCCCGCAAGGAATCGACTGCGCGTTGCCTCCAGGACCCGCATCGGCGGGACTTCCGCCGGTTGCGACGACCGCGCCATCACCGCTGCCGCCGTCCTGCGGAACCGGATTGGCCGACGCGTCGCCGGTTGTGGTGGGCGAGAACGACGTACCGCCGCAGGAAATCGTGATCAGGAGGGCAGCAACAGCAAAGGAGCCAAGGTGCATGGTCGAGACCTCCGCTGGCGCGCTTGCGCGAAATGCGCGGGCGCTCCCTGAGCGTCAGTACCTTCAGGCCCTCGAAACGAGGCGCCGGGCAGCGCTGCCAACTCGCCCCCAGTTCCGGCATCACTGTACGGACCGGCCATGGCTGCGTCCCTCGTTGGCTGTTGGATCGGGGACGCGCTGCGTTACACGCGGACGATGAACTTTTCTACATATGCAGGAAAATGGCGCGACCGAGTCAGCGGGTTTCCTTGATCCAGCGCCTCCGCGATCGTAAGGCACGGGCCGTCACCTCCGGAGGCTTCCATGCGTCCCGTCGTCGCGCTCTCGTTCTCGGTGGTCGCCGTCCTGTGTGCCTCGCTCGCGGCCTGCTCGGGCGGAAACAGCTCGCCGGGCTTCGGCAACGACGGCAGCAGCAGCAGCGGCGGAAGCGGCAGCGGCAGCAGCAGCGGCGGGAGCAGCAACGGCAGCAGCGGGGGCAGCGGCAACAGCAGCGGCGGCTTGAGCAGCGGGAGCGGCAGCGGCGGCTCAAGCAGCGGCGACGCCGGCGTGACGACGAAGACCACCGTCTACGCGAACTCCGACCACAACCTCTTCTCGGTCGACCCGATGACCAAGGCCATCACCCTGATCGGCCCCTTCTCGGACGCGACGACGACGTTCACAGACGTGGCCGTCAACGGCAATGGCGACGTGTACGTCAACTCCGAGACGGCCGTGTACAAGTGCACGCTTCCTTCGGGCGGGACGGGCACCGTGCAGGTCGCGCAGATCGCGACCATCGGCGGTGGCAGCGGCACCAGCAGCCCATTCTATGCGCTCGCCTTCGCCCCGGCAGGCTCGCTCGACCCGAGCAACGACGTGCTGATCGGCGGCGACCGCAACGGCGTGCTGTGGTCGATCGACATCAACAACAACGGCGCTCTCAAGCAGCTCGGCAGCTTCGGCACCGACCCGGCGACCAGCGCGAAGCTGGGGCTCTCGGGCGACATGGTCTTCTACCTGGACGCGAGCAACAACCCGGTCGGCCTCGCCACCATCCGCGAGTCGTCGCAGGGCAACGACTGGCTCGCGGGCGTCGACATGGCGGCGGTGAAGACCGCCTACACGAGCGGGACGCCGGCGGCCACGCTGCTCAAGGGCGTGTACGGCGGCACCAGCACGAGCCTGGGCCCGGGCACCATGTTCCACGAGGTGTTCGGTCTGGGCGCGTGGAGCTCGACGGTATTCGGCTTCACGCGCTCGACGACGAATCCGCAGCTCATCACGATCGACACGAACACGGGCGCGGGCACGCCCGTGCCCGGCAGCATGACCTTCCCCTCCGGCGACACCGGCTGGTCGGGCGCAGGCGTGACCACGAAGGTCACCGTCAGCGTGCCGCAGCCGCCGCCGCCGCCGCAGTGAGCTGAGCTGTCGTCGTCAGTTCTTCGGACAGCTCGCGGACGTCCCGACGGCGAGGTCGTCGACGTACGCGTCGACGGCAGGCGTCAGGGCGGCATTGGTGGTACCGGCGCCCACGACCTGGAACACGACATCGAACGCGTGACCGGCTGCATGGGGGTCGAGGCACGTCGTTGCCTGCGTCCAGGCCGCCGCGGCTCCGAGGTTCCCGAACGGTGAGGAGAATGTCGCCTGCGAGCTCGCCGTCAGCTTGTACCAGACGGTGAGCACCGGGCCGCCGGTCGCATCGGCGGGCGGGATGGTCACCGTCGTCGACGCGAAGGCCGTCTCTCCCGCGAGGTCGATCCCGAGGTGCAAATCGTTGGAGCCGCCGTGCGCGCTGGGGTCTGCGATGATCTCGGCCTTGGGCGTGGAGTTGAAGTCTCGCGACACCTCGAGTTGCCACGCGCGCCCGGGGTCTCCGCGCTCGAAGCCAGGGTCGATGACGAGCGCCGCGGCGGGGCACGACGGGTCGGAAACCCACGCGAGGTTGTCGAAGGTGAAGTTGCGGTACTCCGCGCTGCCCGATCCGTGGAGCCCGGACACGTAGAAAGGCAGATTGATGCCGAGCGTGTCGGCGAGCCCCTTCGCCCACGCCGGCACGCACACCTTTCCGGTCCGCTGCCCGGCGCCCGCCATGTTTCCCAGCGAGTGCCCGGCGAACCCGAGGTCGAGGCCGACGGCGGGATCGGTGCTGGTGTCGTCGAAATCCATCTGCAGCGCGAGGTTCGGAATCTCGGTGTACGGGATCGAAATCGCCTCGCTCACGGATGCCGCGGACCCGTTGCAGGTCGAGACGACCTTGCCACCGCGCGTCCCTGCCGTGCCGTCGCCGTTCGCGACCTCGGCGGACGACGAGCACGTTCCGGTCGTCGGGCTCGACACGACCCACCCGGTCATCGCCTCGAAATCCGCGTTCGTGATGACCCCCGGAACGGGGCAGTCGCTCACGGGCTCGATGTCGACGTGGTCCAGGAGCGCCGTGTACGCGGTATACCCGCTGGGTGAATCGGCGCAATTGTCGGCCCACGGCGTGAGCGTGAGCGTGACGTCGCCGCCGTACGCGCGCTCGCCGAGGCAGAGCACGGCCGGGTTGGGCGTCGCGGCCAGGCTCGCGGCGATGAACCCGCCGTTGAAGTCGAAGCCGATCCCCTGGTTGCCGCAGGTTTCGCCCGAGCACACGGCGGCCCCCGAGAGGCGAAGCCCGAACGGCTCCGCATCGGCGTAGCTCGGCATCTTGAATTTCTGCTGGACGCTCCCGAGGCCGGCGCCCGTGGCCGGGCAAATCTGCGCTTGCGAGAAGGCCACGTTGCCCGGGTCGAGCTGGCCCGCCACGTTTGCCGTCGGAGAGAACGTCCCGTTCGTGATGGCCCACGCGTTCGGCGGGTTGTTCTCGAGCCCGGGATCGAGCGGAAGACCCGCCCAGGCGCACGTGCCGCCGCCGTCGACCGTGCCGGCGTCGCCGCCCACGACGTAGCCCGTCACGCACGCGCAGGTCGGCCCGGCGACGCACTTCGCGTGCGCGCCGCATTGGGGAGCACCGGGGCCCGTGCATCCCGGCGGCGCCGCGCTGTCGCCTGCGTCGTCGCCGGCGGCCCCCTCCTGGGAGGCTCCGTCCTGGACGGTTCCGTCGACGCCAGCGTCGTCGCCGCCTGCGGGAGCGCCGACCTCGAAGTCCCCGAGCAGCGTCGTGCATCCGGCGGCGAAACCGAGCAGGCCCACCCACGCGAGGCGACGGAGCATGGTTTCATAGCATAGCAGGGCTACCCACCTGCCCGCCTCGGCGTGGAGTCGCCGGACGGGTCGGCGCGCCTGCGCAGGAGTAGACTGCGGCGCCATGCGAGCCGCCATCGTCACCACGGCCGAGGGGAAGTTCCGTCAGACCGTCCGCATCGGACCGCACACGCTCGTCGCCGACGAGCCGGTCGCGGATCAGGGGACCGACGCCGGGCCCGCGCCGCACGAGTGGCTGCTGGCCGGGCTGGGCGCCTGCACGTCGATGACCGTCAAGATGTACGCCGACCGCAAGGGCTGGCCGGTCGAGCGCGTGGAGGTCACGGTCGAGGGCGTCCACGAGGACGGCGGGTTCACGATGCACCGGCGCGTGCGCGTCGAGGGCGCGGGGCTCACCGACGAGCAGCGCGCGCGCCTGCTGGAGATCGCGAACAAGTGCCCGGTGCACAAGACGCTCTCGGGCCCGATCCGGATCAAGAGCGAGCTCGTCCCCTGAACCCCGACGGCGCGCGCAGCGCGGCCGGCCCCGCGCGACGCGCGGCCCCGGCGTGCATCCAAGGGGCATGAAGCTCTATTTCAGCCCCGGAGCGTGCTCGCTCCACCCGCACATCGCCCTTCGCGAGGCCGGACTGACGTTCGACCTCGTCCGCGTCGACCTGCGCGCGCACAAGACGGAGGACGGCCGCGACTACTACGCCATCAACCCCAAGGGCTACGTCCCCGCGCTCGAGCTCGACGACGGGTCGCTCCTGACCGAGGGCGCCGTCATCGACCAGTACGTCGCCGACCGCAAGCCCGAGGCGAAGCTGCTGCCGGCGGCGGGGACGATGGACCGCTACCGCGTGCAGGAGTGGCTGAACTTCATCGCGAGCGAGATCCACAAGGCGTTCGGTCCGCTCTTCGGCGGCGACGAGGCCGCGAAGGACCAGGCGCGCACGCGCATCGGCAAGCGCTTCGACCTGGTCTCCAAGGCCCTGGAGTCGAGGTCGTACCTCGTCGGCGACGCGTTCACGGTCGCGGACGGCTACCTGTTCAACATGCTGCGCTGGACCGCTTTCGCCGGCATCGACCTGGCGAAGTGGCCGGTGCTCAAGGCCTACTTCGAGCGAATCGAAGAGCGCCCCGCCGTCGAGGCGGCGCTCGCGGCCGAAAAGAGCTAGAAGGCTCCTCCCTGGACGAGCACCCCTCGCGGCCCTACCGCAAGGAGCTCGCACTGCGAGGAGCCTACCCATGGGAAGACCGATTCGCCGCGCCGCCGTCATCGGCGCGGGCGTGATGGGCAGCGGGATCGCCGCACACCTGGCCAACGCCGGGGTCGAGGTGCTGCTCATGGACATCGTGCCGCCGAACCTCACGGACGCGGAGAAGCGCGACCGCGCCGCGCGTAGCCGCTTCGCCGCGTCCGGCCTGGAGAAGGCCGTGAAGGCGCGCCCGGCCGCGTTCTTTCACAAGGACCGGGCGCGCCTGGTCTCGATCGGCAACACCGAGGACGACCTCGCGAAGGTGCGCGGCTGCGACCTCGTGATCGAGGCGATCATCGAGCAGATCGAGCCCAAGCGCGCGCTCTTCGAGAAGCTCGAGGGCCTGGTGCCCGAGCACTGCATCGTGGCGTCCAACACGAGCGGCCTGCGCATCGCGGAGATGATGAAGGGGCGGTCCGAGGGGTTCCGCCGCCGCTTCCTCGTCATGCACTTCTTCAACCCGGTCCGCTACATGAAGCTCCTCGAGCTCGTGGCCGGGCCGGACACCGCGCCCGAGACGCTCGAGGCCGTGCGCCGCTTCGGCGAGGACGCGCTCGGCAAGGGCATCGTCCTCGGCAAGGACACGCCGAACTTCGTCGGCAACCGCATCGGCGCCCACGCGATGATGGCGACCATCCACCTCATGCTCGAGCAGGGGCTCGCGCCGGAGGACGTGGACGCCATCACCGGCGAGGCGATGGCGCACCCGAAGAGCGCCAGCTTCCGTACCGCCGACCTGGTCGGCGTCGACACGTTCGTGCACGTGGCGGACAACTGCTTCGCCGCGCTCACCGGCGACGAGGACCGCAAGGTCTTCGAGGTGCCGAGCTACATCCGCGCGATGGTCGAGAAGAAGATCCTCGGCGACAAGACCCGGGGCGGCTTCTATCGCAAGGGCAAGGACGGATCGGTCGAGACGCTCGACCCGAAGACGCTCGCCTACCGTCCGCGCGGCGGCGACAAGGAGATCCGCAACGTCTGCAAAGAGATCGGCAAGATCGAGGACCCGCGCGAGCGCGTGCGCAAGCTCGTGAAGGACACGGGCAAGGCGGGCGCCTTCGCGTGGAGCGTTCTGTCGCGATCGCTGGCCTACGCGGCGCGCAGGATCGGAGAGATCGCCGACGACGTGGTGGCCGTCGATGACGCGATGAAGTGGGGCTACAACTGGGAGCTCGGGCCGTTCGAGACGTGGGACGCGCTCGGGTTCGAGTGGGTCGCGCTCCGCCTGAGGAAGGAAGGCGTGCCGCTGCCCGCGTCGATCGACGAGATGATCGCGGCCGGCGCGCAGGGGTTCTACGCCGAGGACGGGCGCGTGTGGGATCTGCGGCGCGGCGAGTACGTGAAGCGCACGGTCGACCCGCGCACGGCGACGCTCACGGTGCTGCGCAAGGGCAGCGCGCCCGTGCTGAAGAACGACGGCGCGGAGGCGTGGGACCTCGGCGACGGCGTGCTGGGCCTCACCTTCAAGACGAAGGCGAACAGCATCGACCCCGACGTCATCAAGATGATCCACGACTCGGTCGCCAGGGCCGAGACCGACTTCCGCGCGATGGTGGTCGCCAACCAGGGCGAGCACTTCTGCGTGGGCGCGAACCTGTTCCTCGTCGTGATGGCGGCGAGCCAGGGGCAGTGGGACCAGGTCCGCGATCTGGTCCAGAGCTTCCAGCTCGCCTGCCAGCGCATGAAGTACGCGAGCGTGCCGGTCGTCGCGGCGCCGTACGGCATGGCGCTCGGCGGCGGCCTGGAGGTGTGCCTCGGCGCCGGGAACGTGCAGGCGGCGGCCGAGACGTACTCGGGCCTGGTCGAGGTGGGGGTCGGCCTGGTGCCGGGAGGCGGCGGGACGATGAACCTCCTCTGGCGCGCGCTCGAGGGCGTGCCCGACGGGGCGACCGTCGACACGTACGCGCTGGTCACGCAGGTGTTCAAGAACGTCGCGCTCGCGCGCGTGGCGACGAGCGCCGAGGAGGCGAAGGCGTTCGGCTACTTCCGCCGCGAGGACGGGGTGTCGTTCGACCGGGCGCGCCTGCTGACGGAAGCCAGGGCGCGCGCCATCGGCCTCGCCGAGAGCGGCTGGCACCCGCCGGCGCCGCGCGCGTACGTGCTGCCGGGCGAGAGCGGCATCGCGACGCTCAAGATGATGGTCGGCACGCTGGTCGACGCGGGCCAGGCGAGCGAGCACGACGCGAAGATCGCGACCAAGCTCGCCGAGATCCTCTGCGGCGGCGTGGGCGGCGCCTCGCACGAGGTGACCGAGGCCGAGGTGCTCGAGCTCGAGCGCGAGGCGTTCGTGAGCCTCTGCGGAGAGCCCAAGAGCCAGGAGCGCATGCAGTACATGCTCATGAACAACAAGCCGCTGAGGAACTAGCCATGATCGAGAACGTCGTGATTGCGGACGCGGTGCGGTCGGCCGTCGGCCGTGCACAGAAGGGGACGCTCGCCCTGACGCGCCCCGACGAGCTCGCGGGTCAGGTCATCGCGGCGCTGATGGCGCGCGTGCCGCAGGTGAAGGCCGCCGAGGTGGAGGACCTGGTGCTCGGCTGCGCGATGCCCGAGGGCGAGCAGGGGCTCAACGTCGCGCGCGTCGCAGGCTTTCTCGGCGGGCTGCCCGTCGAGACGAGCGCGATGACCATCAACCGCTTCTGCTCGAGCGGGCTGCAGGCCATCGCCATCGCGGCCGGTTCGATCGCCACCGGCGTGCACGACGTCGTGGTCGCCGGCGGCGTCGAGTCGATGTCGATGGTGCCGATGACCGGCAACAAGCTCAGCGCCTCGCCCGAGGCGATGCGCCGCTGCCCCGACGTCTACACGCCGATGGGCATCACCGCCGAGAACGTCGCCAAGCGCTTCGGCGTCGCGCGCGCCGACCAGGACGCGTTCGCGCTCAGGAGCCAGCAGAAGGCGGCGGCCGCGCAGAAGGCGGGGGTGTTCCGCGACGAGATCGTCCCCGTCAAGGCGACGCGCTACGAGGACGGCAAGCGCGCCGAGGTCACCTTCGACAAGGACGAGATGGTGCGCGAGGGCACGACGCTCGAGGGTCTGGCCGCGCTCAAGCCCGCCTTCGCCAAGGACGGCACGGTGACCGCCGGCAACGCCTCGCCGCTTTCGGACGGCGCGGCGGCGGCGCTCGTGATGAGCAAGGCCAGGGCCGACGCCCTCGGCGTGAAGCCGCTCGGCTGGTTCCGCGCCTTCGCGACGGCGGGCGTCGATCCGGCGATCATGGGCATCGGCCCCATCCCGGCGGTGCGCAAGCTGCTCGCCAAGACGGGGCTGTCGCTGCGCGACGTCGACGTGGTCGAGCTGAACGAGGCGTTCGCCAGCCAGTCGGTGTACGTGCAGCGCACGCTCGAGATCCCCGAGGAGAAGCTCAACGTCCACGGCGGCGCGATCGCCCTCGGCCACCCGCTCGGGTGCACCGGGGCGAAGCTCACCGCCACCGCGCTGCACGAGCTGCGGCGCCGCAAGGGACGGTACGCCATCGTCACGATGTGCATCGGCGGCGGCATGGGCGCCGCCGGCCTGCTCGAGGCCGCTCGCTGAGACCTCGCCCGGAGGCGAGGTACGCGACCGAAGGTCGACAGTCCACTGACCCCGGCCCTCTCCCGCCACGAGTCGACGCTCGCCGAGCTGCGGACGCTCGTCCGCCTCGCGCTGCCGATCGCGATCGCGCAGCTCGGCCTGGTCGGCATGTCGCTCGTCGACACGGCCATCATCGGCCGCGTCTCGGTCGACGACCTGGCGGGGGCGGGCATCGGCCGATCGATCGGCTTCGCGTCGATCGTCGTCGGGATGGGCGTCGCCACGGGGCTCGAGCCGCTCGCGGCGCAGGCCATCGGCGCGGGAGAGCACGCGCGCGCCTGGCGCGGCTTCGTCGCCAACCTGGGCGGAACGCTGCTCCTGTGGGCGCCCTCGATGATCGCGGCGTTCGCCGTCACGCTTTCGCTGCCCGTGCTCGGCGTCGAGGCGGCGGTGACGGCCAAGGTGCGCGACTACCTCGCCGGGCAGGCGCCCGGCTTCGCGGCGATGCTGGCGTTCCTCTCCGCCAAGACGTTCCTGCAGGCGCACGGACGCACGGCGCCGGCGCTCGTCGGGAGCGCGGTCGCGAACGTGCTCAACTTCTTCATCAGCAACCTGCTCGTGCGCGGCGACGAGGCGCTGGTCGCGGTGGGTCTGCGTCCGCGCGGCCTGCCGGCGCTCGGCGCGCTCGGCGGCGGCATCGCCTTCAGCATCGCGAGCTTCGTCCTGCTCGCGTTCGTGCTCGTGCCGGCGCTCGCCTACCGCACGCGCGAGCCGGCCGAGCGCGTGCCGCTGCGCAAGGTCTACCACCTCGGCGTGCCGGTCGGCCTGCAGATGCTGGCCGAGATGGGGATCTTCTCGCTGGTCGCGCTGCTCTCGGGCGTGCTCGGTCCCGAGGTCGCGTCCGCGCACCAGATCGCGATCGGCATGGCGAGCTTCACCTTCATGGGCGCGCTCGGCGTCAGCGGCGCGACGGCCGTCCGCGTGGGTCACGCCATCGGCGCGGGCGAGTCGCCGCGGCGACCGGGGCTGCTCGGCATCGGGCTCGGCGCCGTCGTGATGATCGCCGGCGCCATCGCCTTCACCGTTGTGCCGCACGCGCTCGTGCGCGCCTTCACCGCCGACCCGCGCGTCATCGCCATCGGCGTCGACCTCCTGCGCATCGCGGCGCTCTTCCAGCTCTTCGACGGCGTGCAGTGCGTCGCCGCCGGCGCGCTGCGCGGCGCGGGCGACGTGCGCTTCCCCTTCGTCGCCAACGTCGTCGCGCACTGGTTCATCGGCTTCCCGGTCGCGCTGGCGCTCGGCTTCGCGCTGCACGGCGGCGCCCAGGGCCTCTGGTGGGGGCTCACCGCGGGCCTCGTCGTCGTGGCGCTCAGCCTCGCCCTCCGCTTCGCCCGCATCTCCAAGCGCGCGCTGGCGCGCGTGTGAGGGGAAGAACGGCCCCCCCCCGCGAGGCGCACCAATTGCGCGAAGGAGGCGTCGGGCGCCTCGACCCCGTGTCTTGACCCGCGCGGGGGGATGGCTACGTTGAGCGCGCCATGCCGCACCGCATCACGATCGCACGCCTGGAGCAGCTCACACGTGAGGCGAGGATGCTGGAGCCGTGCATCGCCGCCGATCCGGCCGGACAGCGCGAATGCGAGGCCCGCTTCCGCCGACTTCGGGACGAGGCCGTGGCGCTCTGCAAGACGCTCCCCGGCGCGCAGGTCGCTGCCATGCAGATTGGCGCCGCCGCGTTCGGTCCGCAGGGCATCGCGCGCGTCATCGGGCTGCTCGGGCGCGTCAGGCACGACGTCGGCGAAGTCGAGGACCACGCGGCGTAGTCGCGCCGACCTCGACGTCGAGGGGCTCCGTCCCGCGCCCGGACGGAGCGCGCCCTCCGCCCGAGGCACGACGTCCAGCGCCGGAGGCAGCCGCCCCTTCCTGGGTGCGGACGATGCCCTTCGGCCGGAGGGGGTGTGCCCTCCGCTTCGGGGGACGCGCCCTCGCCCTCGACGGGCCATGCCCTCCGGTGCACGAGCCATCGCCTCCTGCCTCACGAATGCCGCCCTCCCGGCGGAGCCGTCCCGTGCTCCGACAGCGAGACCGATCCCTCCGTGTCTCCGGGCCCTTCCCCGCCGCGCACGCGTGCGACGCTCGGCGCCGCGCGGAATCGGCACGTCGAGCGGGGCATAGGGGGTGAGAGCGATGGAACGCTCGCGGAACGGAGGGCGCGGAACATGTCCAAGCTGAGGGATTCGAAGAAGAGGCAGGCCGACTTCGCGGAGCGGCTGATCGCGGGAACGCAGAAGCACCTCGCGAACGGCGGGAAGCTGACGTTCGCGGGGAGCGCGTTCACGCCGTCGCAGGTGATCGGGCAACTCCACGAAGTGGTCGAGCTGCGCGCCGACGCGGAGGCTGCGAGGGCCGTCGCCAGGGCGAAGGTCGCCGCCGAAGAGGCCCGCCTGCCGGCGCTCCGAGCGTTCCTGCTCGCGTTCGCCGCGCTGGTGAAGGCTCAATTCGGCGCGCTGCCCGACGTCCTCGCCGACTTCGGGATGACCCCGAACAAGACGCCCAGGCCGCTGACGCCCGAGGAGAAGGCGGCCGCCAAGGCCAAGCGCGCCGCCACGCGCAAGGCCCGCGGCGTCATCGGCTCGCGCAAGCGCGCGGCGATCAAGGGCGACGTGACCGGCGTGATCGTCACGCCGCTGACCGGCACCCGGCCGGCCGATCAGACGCCGTCTCATGGTTCGAACGGCGAGACCGTCGCGAAGTAGGCGCCCGGAGCCCGGCGAGTCGTAGGTCGAGAGACCCCAGGGCGCGGTCACGCGTGCGGGGCTCCGGATCGCGCCCGCCCGGCGGCGCGTGGGCGGGAGGATGGCGTGTGTGGTACGGTTCCGCCTGGTGAGCGAGCGGGCCCGCCGCGACGTCGACAGCTCGAGCGGGGACCGTGACGCGCCGTCGCGCGAGCGCCGCGCCGCGCAGCCGGGCGAGCCCGGGGACGGGCTCGGCGACGCCGAGTTCTTCGAGATGTCGCACGAGCACCTGTGCGTGGCCGGCTTCGACGGGTACTGGAAGCGGCTCAACCCGTCCTGGCAAAGGACGCTCGGGTGGACGCGCGAGGAGATGATGTCCCGGCCGCTGGTCGAGTTCGCGCACCCCGACGATCGCGAAGGGGTGCTCTCGTCTCGCCGGCGGATCATCGAGGGTACGCCGCTCGTGAACCACCGGAACCGCTACCGGTGCAGGGACGGCACCTACCGATGGTTCGAGTGGATCTCGGTCGCCGATCCCGAGCGGCAGCTCGTCTACGCCGCCGCGCGCGACGTGACCGACGAGATCCACGCCGGAGAGGAGCGCGAGCGGCTGCAGCGCCAGCTCATCCTCGCCGACCGCATGGTCTCCCTCGGAACGCTGGCCGCCGGCGTGGCGCACGAGATCAACAACCCGCTCGCCTACGTACTGGCGAACGTCGAGATGCTCGTCGAGGAGATCGGCGGCATGGACGCCGCCGCGCTGCCGGCGCAGGCCGCCGACTGGCTGCAGCTGGCGCGCGAGGCGCGCGAAGGGGCCGGCCGCATACGCGAGATCGTCCGGAGCCTGATGACGTTCTCGCGGGCGGAGAAGGAGAAGCGCGTCGTCCTCGACGTGCAGCCCGTCATCGAGCTCGCCATCCGCATGAGCCACAACCAGATCCGCCACCGTGCGCGCCTCGTCAGGGACTACGGCCCGATGCCGAACGTGGAGGCGGACGAGTCGCGCCTCGGGCAGGTGTTCATCAACCTGCTCGTCAACGCGGCGCAGGCCGTCCCCGAGGGGAACGCCGACGGCCAGGAGATCCGCATCGTGACCTCGACGGACGACGCCGGACGGGCCGTCGTCGAGGTCCGTGACACGGGCCCGGGCATCCCCGAGGACGTTCTGTCGCGCATCTTCGATCCGTTCTTCACGACGAAGCCCATCGGGGTGGGCACCGGGCTGGGCCTGTCCATCTGCCACGGCCTGGTCACCAGCATGGGCGGGCAGATCACCGCGGCCAACGGGCCGACACGCGGCGCCGTCTTCCGCGTCGCCCTGCCCGCGGCGAGCGCGCGCGACGAGGGCGCGTCCGCCGGGCGCGCCGGCGCGGTCGCCGCGTGCCTTCGCGGCGCCGCCGTCCTGGTGGTCGACGACGAGCGCGCCGTCGGGGTGAGCCTCGCCCGAGTGCTCCGCGGTCACGACGTGACGGTCGTGACGAGCGCGAAGGAGGCGCTCGATCGGATCCTCGCGGACGAGCACTTCGACGTCGTCCTGGCGGACCTGATGATGCCGGAGATGTCGGGCATGGACCTGTACGACGAGCTCGCGCGGCGGCGTCCGCGTCTGGCCGAGCGCATGGTGTTCGTCACGGGAGGGGCGTTCACGCCGGCGGCGAAGGAGTTTCTCGACCGCGTGCCGAACGAGCGGCTCGACAAGCCGTTCACGACGGCCGCCGTTCGCGCGCTCGTGGAGAGACTGGCGAAGGGCGCGGCCGACCGCCGCTAGCCGGACGCGCGGCCGAGAAGGCTGTCGGCGAACGCCTCGTACCCTGCGCGCCATCGCTCCAGATCGTCGCCGAGGCCGGCCGTGATCTTCACGCCGAAGCCCGCCGGGACGGTCGCGCGCTCGTGCGGGCCGAAGGGACGCTTCCACGCCACCGTGCCGACGAGCCGCACCCGCCGCTCCGAGCGCGGCGGCCACATCTCGAGCCACACCTCCTGCCCCGCGTCGAGCGGGGCGAGCGTGCGCACGTACGCGCCGCCCGCGCTCGCGTTGTACGAGAAGCCGATCTCGTCCTCGTCGCGTCCGGCGGCGCGAAAGGCGACGGTGGTCCCGTAGAGCAGGCGTGCGCTCGAGCGCTGGTCGGCGCGGCGGCGGGCGAGCAGCTCGTTCGCGAGGAACAGCGCGTTCTCGGGCGGCGCGAAGCCGTCGGCCACCGAGACGCGGCCGAGCGGGGCGACCGCGGCGTGGACGGCGCGCATGCGCTTGGGCGGCGCGACGACGATCCACGCGGCGTGCGAGCCTCGCGCGCGGGCCCGGGCCAGCGCGGCGAGCGCGCCCTCGGGCGCCAGATCGTCGACGGCGACGACGACGCGCACCCCCTCGACCAGCGACTCCTCGGCGAGATCGGCGCTGCCCGACACGAAGCGCACCGAGAAGCCGCCGTTGTAGAGCGCGCGCCCCATCACGCTGCGCCACCGCGCGTCGGGCCCCGCGACGATGGCGGAGGCCCCGCGCGACGGCTGGGAGGGGGGCGCCCCGGCGGCACGCGCGAGCAGCGGCCGGAGCCGACGCAGGATGGGCTGCGCCGACTCGAGCGACACGAGATCGTCGCCGCCCCACGCGAACAGCTCGGTGAAGGACAGATCGCAGCGCTCGTCGGCGACGCCGAACACGGGCACGTGCGCGAAGCGTGCCTGCGAGCGCACGTGTGCGCACGTCGGATCGGCTCCCGGCGAGGCCATGTTCAGCACGATCGCCAGCGGATCGAGGTCCGCCAGCACCGCCGGCGCGTGCTCGCAGCGCTCGACGACGCTCGTCGCGACGCCGACCGAAGCGGCAGCGTCACGCAGCCGACGCACCGTGTCGTCACGAAATGCTCCGAAGACCGCCAGGTTTCTACCGTCTGACACCGGACGACCTCCCGTCGTGCGCGCGAGCGCGTCGATCGAGGAAACGACCGGTGCAGGGCAGGCCTTAAGGGCGAGAAGGGCGAGCGGGGGGGGCGTCCGCCCGCCCGCGGCGCCGCTCAGGCCATCGACGCGTTGACGCCGGCTTCGACCGCCGTCACCGCCGCCGTGTCGAGCTTCAGCTCCCCGCCGCCGGGCGGATCGTACGGCGCGCGGCCGATCTGCCTGGTGCGGAACCGCTCGCTGAAGATGCCGAGCAGGTACGCCTTGATGCAGAAGCCGAAGATGCTGGCCTGGTTGAGCTCCGGGTCGACGAGGTGCGCGATCTTGGCGTGCGCCTCCGGCAGCTTGCTCCAGTGAAGGCCCGCGCTCTCGTGGTGCGCGCCGTGGTAGCCGTTGTTGAAGACCAGCCAGTTGCCGAGCTTCGACACGAAGTTGCGCGAATGGTTGTGCTCCGACCACGGGTCGGTGTGCACGTGCTGGATGTAGTTGATGAAGATCATCGACCAGTTCGCGAACATCGCGGAGATCGCGAACCCGAACACCCAGAGGACGATGCCGCGCCACCAGGGCATGTGGTGCAGCAGCGCCGCACCGATGCCGACGCCGACGAGCGACAGGTGCGCGCCGACGAGCGTGGCGTACTGAGCGCGGATCTGCCGGTGGAGGGCCGGGTTCTGCGCCTTGGCCTTCGCGATGTACTCCTTGACCACGCTGCCCTGCCAGTAGGCGGAGACGAAGTAGTACGTGCTCGCGATGAGCCACGTGTTCTTCTTCGAGTAGCGCCAGGTGATCGTCGCGTCGCCGGCCTTGTTGACGTACTTGTGGTGGTTCAGGTTGTGCGTCGGGATCCACGCGAAGGTGGGGAACCCGTAGAAGATGCTCAACCACGCCGAGTAGAAGGCGTTGAGCTTTCGGCTCTTGAACGTGGGGCTGTGATTGTGGTTGTGGCTGAACACTCCCGCGCAGAAGCCGAAATAGAGGCTCACCGGGAGCAGCCAGGGAATCAGCCGGGGCTCGACGTACGGTGCGAACCCGACGGCCGGGAACAGCACGAAGGCCCAGAGCAGCGTTCGCCGATCAGCACGATGACGCAGCATGAGAACAACCTCGAGTTCGGCCGGCACAGTAGACTGACCGCGCGGCCGGGGGCATCACCTTTCGGTCACGACCCGGTGCGCAAACCGCTACGCTGCGAACCCCCTGAGGCAGCGCCGCCCTATGGTCGCCGACCGTCGGCCGTGGCCAGCACGTCGTACAGCTCGGGCCGCCGGTCGCGGAAGAAGCCCCAGGAGGCGCGCGTGCGCGCGAGCGCGTCGAGATCGAAGCTGGCCACGATGACCCCCTCGTCGCCGCGCCCGAGCTCGGCCACCTTGTCGCCGCGGTGGTCGGCGATGAACGACGACCCGTAGAAGCGCTGCCCGCCCTCCTCGCCGATGCGGTTGGCGGCGACGACCGGGACGACGTTCGAGACCGCGTGACCGATCATCGCGCGCTGCCAGGGGTCGCGCGTGTCGAGGTCGGGCTCGTGCGGCTCGCTGCCGATGGCCGTGGGGTAGAGCAGCACCTCGGCGCCGAGCAGCATCATCGCGCGCGCCGTCTCGGGGAACCACTGGTCCCAGCAGATGCCGACGCCGATCGTGCCGTGCCTGGTGCGCCACGCGCGGAAGCCCGTGTCGCCCGGGCGGAAGTAGAACTTCTCCTCGTAGCCGGGGCCGTCGGGGATGTGGCTCTTGCGGTACACGCCGAGCAGCGCGCCGTCGGCGTCGATGACGGCGACGCTGTTGTAGTACGCCTGCCCGGCGCGCTCGAAGAACGACACCGGCACGACGACGCCCAGCTCGCGCGCGAGGTCGCGCATTCGCGCCACCGCCTCGTCCTCCTCGACCGCGCGCGCGTCGGCGAAGTGCTCCGCCCGCTCCTCGCGGCAGAAGTACGGCCCCTCGAACAGCTCCGGCGGCAGGACGACACGCGCCCCCTGCCCCGCGGCCTCGCGCACGTGCCCCTCGACGCGCGCGATGTTGCTCGCGCGCGAACCGCCGAGCGCGCACTGGATCGCCGCCACCGTCACCCTGCGCCCGCTCATGCGTTCCCCCTCGGCTGCTGCTGCGTGATGCAGTGGAAGGCGCCTCCGCCCGTGAGGATGGCGCGCGCGTCGACGCCGACCGCGCGGCGGCCGGGGAAGAGCGCGCCGATGCGCTCGACCGCCTCGTCGTCCCACGGCGAGCCGTAGGTGGGCACGACGACGGCGGCGTTGCAGACGTAGAAGTTCGCGTAGCTGGCGGGCATCACGCGCCCGTCGGCGTCGACCACGCGCCCGGGCGACGGGATGCGCACCACCTCGACGCGCCGCCCGCCCGCGTCGACGAGCGCGGACGCCTCGCGCAGGAGCGCCCGGAGCACGTCGCGGTTCGGATCGTCGCCGGCGCGCGGCTCCATCGCGACGACGACGCCGGGGCGGACGAAGCGCACGACCGTGTCGACGTGGCCGTCGGTGTGGTCGTTGAGCAGGCCGTCGCCGAGCCAGAGCACGCGATCGACGCCGAGCGCCTCGCGCAGCCAGCCCTCGACCTTCCTCTCGTCGACCGCGCCGTTGCGGTTGGGGTTGAGCAGGCACTGGCGCGTCGTCAGCACGCTCCCCTCGCCGTCCACGTCCACCGCGCCCCCCTCGAGCACGAACGGCTGCTGCGGCAGCGCCCGCACGGCCCCACCCGCGCTCGCGACGGCGGCGACGCGCTCGGCCACGCGGTCGTCGTGCTCGAGCACGTACTTGCCCCCCCAGCCGTTGAACCGGAAGCGCGCCGCCGCCAGGCGCCCGGCAGGGTCGGCGAGAAACAGCGGCGCCGTGTCGCGCAGCCAGATGTCGCCGAACGCGATGCGGTGGAAGCGCACGTCGTGGTCGGGCAGCGCCTCGCGCGCGAGCGCCTCCTGCTGCTCGTCGGGCACGAGCACCTCGGCGGTCTCGCCGCGGGCGATCGCCTCCACCATGCGCGTGAACGCGACGCGCGCGGGCGCCAGGTTGTCCTGCCAGAGATCGGCGTGGCTGGGCCACGCCACCCACGTGGCGGCGTGGGGGGCCCACTCGGCGGGCATGCGGAAGCGGTCCTCGGGCGGCGCGGTCACGGCGCCGCTCTATACCAGGCGAGCGGCGCTTCCCCCAGCGCGGCCGTTCTGCGCTACGATGAACGGGTGCGCGCGGGGTCTCCCAAGACGATCCTCGTCGTCGAAGACGATCCCGTGAACGGCCTGGTGCTGCTCGACTACCTCGGCGCGCAGGGCTACCGCGTCCTTCTGTCCAAGACGGGGCCGGACGGCGTGACGGCGTTCCGCCAGGAGCGCCCCGACATGGTCATCGTCGACGTGCTCCTGCCGCTCAAGAACGGCTTCGAGGTCTGCTTCGACATCAAGCGGAGCGAGGGCGGACGCACGACGCCGGTGCTGCTGATGAGCGCCATCTACAAGGACGTGGCCCACGCGGAGAGGTACGCCAGGGCGGACCTCGGGGCGGAGGGCTTCATGGTCAAGCCCTTCGAGCTGGCCGACCTGCTCGGGCGCGTGCGCGCGCTCATCGGCCCGCCCGCGCAGGCGTGAGCGGCCGCCGATGCGCGTCCCGTCGTTCGTCGCGGAGATGGGCGAGCCGGGGAACCGCGGGCGCATTCGCACGTCGGTCAAGACCGGGTACCTGACGACCTTCGCCTTCGTCGCGCTGGCGATCGCCGCCGACCGCCTCGGCGTGTTCCCCTTCCAGCGCGCGTTCCTGGCGCTGCTCGTGCTCAAGCTCGCGACGAACACCGCCGCGGCGCTCGCCTTGCGGGCCGACCGCGGCGTGCTTCCGGCGATCGCCGCCAACACCTTCGCCGACATGCTGGCGATGACGGGCGTCATCTACTTCACCGGCGGCGAGCTGAGCCCGCTCTTTCCCATCTACCTCATCGAGATCACGGTCGTGGCGCTGCTCGGCAACGCGGGGGTCGCGGTGCTCTGCGCCGTGATCGCCGCCGCCTTCTACGCCGCCATGGCGCTGCTCGTCCTCGCCGGTGTGCTGCCGCCGAACGCGCCGCCGGTGGCGCTCACGGGAGGGCTCACCGCGCGCTACGTCGCCGTCGACGTCGTGTACGCCTCGTTCGTGCTCGGCGTGCCGACGTACTACGCCGCGCGCATCCTGCAGGACCTGCGCGCGAAGCAGCGAGCCCTCGAGCGGCGCACCGCGCAGCTCGTCGAGGCGGGGCGGCAGAAGAGCCAGTTCATGGCGAACGTCACCCACGAGCTGCGCACGCCCATCCACGGCATCTGCGGGCTGACCGACCTGCTCGAATCCGGCGTGTACGGACCGGTGTCGCCCAAGCAGCGCGATGCGCAGCAGGAGATCAAGCGGTCGGCCCGGTCGCTCCTGGCGCTGATCGACGACCTGCTGGAGCTGGCGCGCGCCGACGCGGGCCGCCTCGAGGTGGACCCGCGACCGGTCGACGTGAAGGACCTGGTCGAGAAGGTGGTCGCCGCCGCGCGCTGGATGGTCGGCACCAAGCAGCTCGCCGTGGAGGCCGACGTGGCCGACGACGTGCCCCTGCTCGAGACCGATCCGCGCGCGCTCAAGCAGGTGCTCGTCAACCTGCTCTCGAACGCGGCGAAGTTCACGCCGGAGGGCGGCCGCATCAGCGTGCGCGCGCGCCGCGAGGGCGACGGCGCGGTGCGCATCGCCGTGCGCGATTCGGGCATCGGCATCGATCCGCGCGATCACGCGCGCATCTTCGACGACTTCCGACAGCTCGACGGATCGGCGGAGCGCCAGTACGGCGGCGTCGGCCTGGGCCTGGCGGTGGTCAGGCGCCTCACGCAGGCCATCGGCGCGCGCCTCGAGCTCGAGAGCGCGCCCGGGCAGGGCTCGACCTTCGCCGTCGTCGTGCCGGTCGGGATGCCCGCGGCCGTGGCCGAGACGGCGGCGTGAACGCGCCCCGTCCGGTACAGGGCGAACGGCAGTCGCGCCCCCGCGGCGATCAGCCGGGCACGCACTGGCCCCGCACGCACATCTCGCGGCTCGGACAGTCGGAGCTCACCGTGCACGACGCCCGCTGCACGGCCTCGCTCCACTGCGCGATGTGGTTGCCCCCCGTGATGTCCTGGAAGGGCAGCCAGAACGCCGGGAAGGACGGGTCCTGGCCGCTGGCGATCCGCGCCGGATCGAAGGCGGCCATCCAGATCTGCGTCCCCTGCCATTGCGACAGCCGAAGGCCGTAGGCGCGCTGGCTCGAGAACGTGAGCCACATGATCTTGCCGCCGTAGTAGTCGTGCATCACCGGCGCCCACTTGGGCCACGAGCACGCCCCCGGGTCGGAGGCCGCGCCCAGGCGCACCGGCGTCCCGCCCGCGGCGGAGACGGCCCACAGCTCGCCGTCGGGCAGCGTGCCCGCGTCCGGATCGGGGGCCGCGTTCGAGAACGACTCGGCGTTGCTCGGCGACCGATTGAAGAGGACCCACTGCCCGTCCGGAGAGAACGTCGGGTAGTAGTCGTTCTGACCCGCGAAGGGCACGAGCGTCGTCGGCGTGTCCCATCCCCAGCCGTCGAAGTGCATCGTCGCGATCGACGCCGACGAGACGCCGGGCAACGGGAACGGCGAGGGGCTCGACGGCTGCGCGTAGACCATGTGCTGGCCGTCGGGCGACCAGTCGGGCATCGTGCCGCTCGGCGCCACCGCGGCGTGCACCTTGCCGGTCGCGAGCTCGAGCCACGACACCGACACGCCGTCGGACGTGAGCAGGTGCTGCTGGTCCGGCGAGAAGGAGAAGAAGTTCGCGCTGCCCGCGACGGGCTGGCCGTTCACCTTCAGCGGCTGCTTGGTCGGTACGTCGAGCACCGAGTACGGCGCCGGAGACGGGATGTCCTTGCCGGCGACGATCCGGTAGCCCTGCCGCGAGATGACGTGGCAGCCCACGCAGAACGCCGCGCCGACGTCGGGCGGCGTGAGGTAGTTCTCGACGCCTGCGTCCGGCAGCGCGTAGTCGAAGCGCTGGATGACCCCCTGCGTGTTCCAGTAGTAGATGCCGCCCGTCATGTCCTGATCGGCGAAGGCGATCGACTGCGTCGCGGAGGTGCCGGTCGCGCCGGGGCTCTGGCCGTCGACTCCCGTCACGCTGAAGGTGACCGGCTGCGTGCCGCGCGCGTAGGCGACGAGGCTCGACCAGAACGTCGGGTCCGGCGCGTAGACGCAGCCGCCGTTGACCGGGGTGCACCCCGTGTAGACGACGAGCGTCGTCGTCGGCGCCTGGAACGTGAAGCGGAAGAGCGTCTGCCCCGGCCCCGGGATGAAGTGGAACTCGAGACCGAAGGTGTTGGGGGGGACGAGAACGCCGTCGGGCGGATAGACGATCTGCGGGCCGGCGGCCGTGTTCGATCCGCCGAACGCGCCCGGAGAGCCGTTGCCGGCGCCCGGCCCGATGACCACGGTCGTGCCGCCGTCGCCGACGAGCGGCGGCTGCGTGCCGGCGTCCGGGATCTGCCATCCGCCACCGAAGGAGATCGGGCCATCGGTCGTCGAGCCATCGGCCGGCCCCACGCCTCCGCCATCCGGACCCGCCATCGATCCGTCGGCGCCCACGGTCGCGTCGGGCGAGCCGCCGCCGCTCCCGCTGCCTCCCCCGCTGCTGGCGCCGCCGCCGCCGCCGTCGTGCGCGAAGGGCTGTTCGCTGGGCGACGACGCGCACGCCGCGCCGACGGCGCTGGCGAAAGCCACGATGAGGACGAGGAGAGCGGAGGCCGATCGCATCGACGTCATGGGACCACATGGCGCGAACCGCGGCGGCTCGTGTGCGTCTCACGCGTGGGCGACGGCCGAGAGCAAGGACCGCACCACGGCGCGGCGCGTTTTCGGCCGCGCGAACGCCGCGCTCGCGTACGATGAAGGAGGCGTGGCCAAGGTCAAAGGCGTCGTCGTCCTCAACGTGCGCGCCTTCGTGATCGCGCGCGAGGGCCGGGAGGCGTGGGAGCGCGTGCTCGCCGCGCTCGCGCCCGAGGACCGCGACGTGCTCGCCGGCGCCATCCCGGTGGGCTGGTACGACATGTCCACGTACGAGCGCATCCACCGCGCGCTCATCGACACGCTGGGCGGCGGCGATCCGGCCATCATGATCGCCCTCGGACGCTACGCCGCCGAGCAGGACCTGAAGACGATCCACCGCCTGTTCTTGCGCGCCGCCAACCCGGCCTACGTGCTCGAGCGCGCCGCCGAGTACTGGGCGCGCTTCCAGGACTCGGGCACCTGGTCCATCGTGCGCGAGGCGCCCGACCGCGTGCACGCCACGCTCGCGGGATGGGGCTCGGAGGACGAGGCGACGTGCGTGCGCCTCGGCGGCTACATCCAGCGCCTCTTCGAGCTGGTCGGCGCCAGGGACGTCGTCGTGCAGCGACCGCGCTGCCGCGCGCGCGGCGACGACGCGTGCGTGTTCGCCGGCGCCTGGAGGTAGGTCCGGTCGAGCGCGACGCGGCGGCGGTCGCGCGTCACGGCCCCTTGTCGCCGGCCTGCCCCGAGGCGCCGTTGACGACGCCGCCCTGCCCCGGCTGGCCGTGGCTGAGCGCGGGCGACGACTGCATCGTGAGCGTGCCCGCGTCGCCGCCGGCGTAGATGGCGTACGAGTCACCGCCCGCTCCGCCTCCGCCGTGGCCACCCGCGCCGCCCACGCCGCCGGCGCTGGCGTTGGCGAGCGTCGTGTCGCCGACGGTCGCGCACCCCGCGTCGCCACAGTACGAGATGCACGTCGCCTGCGTGGCCTGTCCGGGACCGCCCGATCCACCGGGTCCGCCCGCTCCGCCGTTGCCGCCGTTGCCGCCGTTGCCGGCCGACAGCGATCCGCCGATGACCGTCACCTTCGTGTTCCACGCGAACAGCGCGATGCTGCTGCCGCCGCCCAGCCCTCCCTGGCCGCCCTGGCCGGGGCCACCGCCGCAGCCGGAGGTCGGCTTCGGGCAAGTCGCCGCGCACGATCCGCACTCCGTGATGCAGCTCGGCGTGAGCGTGCACGGCCCGTTGTCGCCCGTGCCGCCGTCGGAGCTCCCGGTCAGCCCGCCGCTCGGCTGCCAGCCGCTGGCGGTGAACGTTCCGGGCGTCGTCGGCGGCGCGTTGCCCGCGCTCCCGCCGTCCACACCGGCTCCCGCCGCGCACCCTCCGTCGCCCGCCACGCCTGCGACCCCGTCCGTGCCTTGCGCGCCCTGACCGGCGTCGCCCATCGTGACGATGACCGAGTCGAGCGTCACATCGCCGCCCTGCGCGAAGACGCCGTAGACCGACTCGCCGGACTGCGCGCCCGCCTTCCCGAGCACGCTGAGGATGCGCAGCCCCGCGCCGGTCGCGCCCGGGCTCACCGTCACGGCGACGTTCGCGCTCGACGGCATCTGGATGGCGACGGCGCTCAGCTCGTTGGTGTCGCAGATGGGCACCCACGTCGAGGCGACGGTGTCCCACCCGCCCTCCAGCGTGATGCCGCTGCCCAGCGTCACCGCCTCCGTGTACGTGCCGCGCGCGATGTACACCGTCGACCGCTGGAGCAACGTCGCCTGCTGGATGCCCTGCTGAACGGTGCGGCAGGGCGAGGCGCGCGTGCCGCACGAGGCGCCGTCGACGCCGTAGAGCGTCACGAAGATGCCCGTCGCGTCGTCGACGGCGCGGGCCCCGCAGCCGGTCGGCGCGTCGACGGGCGCATCGACGGGCGCGTCGGACGCGGCTTCGGGAGGCGCCGACTCGGTGCCGCCGCCGTCGACCTGCGCTTCGACCGATCCGTCGTCGGTGCTCGCGTCGGGCTCGAGCCGACCGGCCTGGATGCCGAGGATGTCGGCGCACGCGGCGCCGCCCGCCGCGATGGCGGCCGCCAGGACGAGGAACGTGGCACGAGACGAGAGCTTCATGAGCGATGGGGCGAAGGGGCGAGGGGCCGCAGCATCATCAGAAACCGCCGTGCAGCGCCAGGCCGCCGTAACGATCGGTGACGACGGGAGCGAGGCCGACCGTCGTGGCGGCCTTGGGAGCCGTGAGCCAGAGGACCGCGCCGCCCGCGAGAGCCGCGAGGCCGACCGTGAACGCGATCGTCGATCCGAGCGCCGCCGACTGCGCGTCCGACCGCAGCTGCACGCCGCTGGCGTCGCAGAAGTTGTCGGCGTGGCAATGGCCGGCGTTGGACTGGTCGAGCTTCGACTTGGCCGAGAGGCCGAACGCGCTGCCGATCGCAATGCCGACGATCCCGGCGCCGCCGAGGACGAGCGCCGCGGTGCGCTGGGTGGCGTGCCGATGCGTCGCCGCATCGCCCGGCGGCGGGGTGTCGGTCAGCGGAGGCGCTCCGCCCGACGTCGACGACGCGGTCGCCGGCGCGGTCGCGCTCGTCGAAGCGACGGAGGGCGGCGGCGCGTCCTTCAGCGCCGGGACCTCGACGCGCACCGTCCCCTGCCCCTCCTTCGTCTCGACCGTCGTCGACCAGGGCTGCTTGCCGGGCGCGGCGGCCGCGACCGTGTGCGGGCCCGGATCGACCGGCACCGGGATGCCCCACTGCGCCGAGCCGACGTCCTCGCCGTCGCGGTGGACGGCGAGACCGGTGGCGCGCGCCCCGGGCGGCACGGTGACGACGAGCTGCACCAGGCGCGGTGCGAGCCGGTCCTCGCGCTGCTTGGCGACGGCGGCGCGCGGATCGTTGTCCCTGTGCGCGTACTCCTCGGCCTCGGCGAACATCTCCCAGGCGCTCGCCGTCCTTCCGATGCGCTCGTAGCAGTCGGCCAGGTACAGCTTCACGCCGATGCCCGGATCGAGGCGGTTGCTCTCGGCGTACTTGGGGCAGGCGGAGGCCCAGTCGCCGGCGGCGGCCGCCTTCTGGGCGTCGTCGAACAGGGCCTGCGCGGCGGCCTTGTCGGCGGCCGACTGCGCGCGCGCCAACGCGGGCACGAGCAGCAGCGCCGACGAGGCGACGAGGAGCAGGGCACGGCGGGGCGGGGTGCGCATCGGGATCCTCAGTGGCGTCCGCCGAAGTCGGTGATGGACGCGGGCGGCGGCCGCGCGGCGGTGGCGGTGGGCGCCGCGGGGTGCGCGGCGGATCGCGGGGGCGATGCGCCGGGCGGGTGATGCGGCTCGGAAGCGGGCTTCGATCGCGCCGCCGGCTTCGACGTCGCGGCGGCCGCGGTCGACGACGCAGGCGCGACGGCGGGCTGCGCCGGCTGGGACGACGGCGAGGCCGTCGTCGCGCCGTCGATCCGCGGCGTCGCGCGGGCGGTGTCGACGGCGGCCGCGGACGTGGCGGGGCGCTCGGCCGGAACGGCGGCCGCCGCCGCCGAAGGAGCGCCACTCCCTGCCGCCTCGTGGTGCCCCATCATCAGCGCCGCCGCGCCGATCCCGGCCGCGACGAGCGCGCCCGCCGCGACGAGGAGCACCGGACCGCGCCGCTTCACGCCCGACACTCCGCCGTTGGTCGCTTGCCACGCGTGCGACACCGTCCCGCTGGACGCGAGCGCCGAGCCGCTCGATGCGCCCGCCGCCGCCGCGCGCGCGTTCGCCTGCGAGCTCGCGAACGGGTCCGGGGAGGCCTCCGCCCCGGATGCGCCGAGCATGCGCCCGATGCGCTCGACCGACAGCCGCGCGCCCGCAGGCGCGAACGGCGCCAGCGCCGTCGCCAGCTCGCCGACGTTCTGGAAGCGCTGCGCCGCGTCCTTCTCGAGGCAGCGCACGACCACCTGGTCGATGCCGGCCGGCAGCTCGGGGCGCACCTGGCTGGGCCGCGGCGTCGGATCGAACATCACCGTCGAGATGAGCTGCGGCATCGTCTCGGCGACGAACGGCACGCGCCCGGTCAAGAGCTCGTGGAGGATGACCCCCATCGACCAGATGTCGGCGCGGCGGTCGACGCTCTTGGTCGCACGCATCTGCTCGGGGGCCATGTACAGGGGCGATCCGAGCATCGCCTGCGTGTGCGTCATCGACTGCTGCTCGGCGGTCGTGATCTTGGAGATCCCGAAGTCGAGGATCTTCACGACGGGCGACCCGTCCGGGCGCTTCGCCAGGAACATGTTCGACGGCTTCAGATCCCGGTGGACGATGCCCGCCAGGTGCGCCTCGCAGAGCGCCTCGAGCGCCTGCAGCACGTAGTCGACCGCGTCCTCCACCGGCAGCGGCCCGCGCTCCTCGAGCATCTGCGCGAGGTCCACCCCGTCCAGGTACTCCATCACCATGTAGGGGGCGCCGCTCTCGAGCGTCGAAACGTCGATCACCCGCACCACGTGCTCGCTGCGGATGCGCGCCGCCGCCTTCGCCTCGCGCGCGAAGCGGCTGACGGCCGTCTCGTCGCCGAGCACGTCGGGCAGCAGGAACTTGATGGCCACGCGCTGATCGAGCTGCGTGTGCATCGCCACGACCACGACGCCCATCGCCCCGGCGCCGAGCACGCGCTCGACGTGGTACTTGCCGGCGAGCACGTCGCCCGGCGCGACCGGGGCCGACACCCCGGCGCTCACGGCGTGGTCCCCTGGTCGCGGCGCGCGGACATCCGATCCCGGGAGGGTACCAGGCGCTTCGCTGCGCCGCGAGTCGCAAGCGAACGGCCGTTTTCACCGGCGGGCGTGACCGGCCGTGCACACCCGGCGAGCGAATGCCCGTTTTTCCGCGGAGCCGCGCACCGGCGCCGGACGCCGGCGCCTGGTGCAGCGCTTGCTCGGGGCGACGCTCGAATGACGAGCCACCTGACCCTCGGCGTCGCCGTCCTCGCGGCGGCGACAGCCGCCTGCTTCCCCTACCACTCCAGCGATCTCGCCGACGGCGCAGACCAGAAGCTGCAGTTCGCCCTCGATCAGGACGGCCAGTACGGGGCCGATCCGGTCCCGAGCACGCTCGGCGTCGAGCTGCCCGTGGACGTCACCGTCTCGCGCCTCGAGGGCGAGTGGACGGTGTGCGTCATCCAGAAGAGCGCCGGCGCCGACCTGCACGCCGAGGACGCGTGCGGCGCGCAGAACGACGTTCCCGTCCGCCTCGAGACGGCCGAGTGCGAGGACGGATCGTGCGACGTCACGCTCGACTCCGACGAGACCGCGACGTCGGCCGGCATCGCGCTGCGCGTGGTCGGGCACGCCGCGACCTCCACCCGGCTGCACGTGCGCGTCGTCAGCGAAAAGGACGGCACCGCGTGGGAGGACGCGTGGCCGGTCACGTTCCTGCCCGTCTCGCGCCTGCGCTTCACGACCGACGCGATGCACGGCAGCCGCTACGCGATGCTGGTCGGCGCGGCGATCGACTGGTCGGTGGTCGCCGAGAACGTCGGCGATGGAGGCGTCGTGACGCCGCTCGCGATGCGCAAAGCCGTCACCGTCACGACGAGCGGCGGCGCGTTCACCGCGCGCGACGCGCAGCCGTGGTCGGGGACGCTCGTCGCCGGGGCGCCGGGCACGACGACGATCGACGCGCGCGCGGCGGGCGTCGAAGCGTCGGCGACGCTGCGCGCGGTCGCGGCGACCGACGTCGTCTCGGCGCAGCTCGAGGTCCTGCCCGATGCCGCGTCGCCCGGCGCGGCGCCGTCGCCCGCTCCGCCGCCGGACATCGACGCCGACCCGCTCGCGGGCGCGACGCCGGCGGCCTCGATCACGCTGCCCGATCCCGGCACGTACGCCTCCACGAGCGTCGCCGTCCTGCTGACGACCGGCGACGGCACGCGCGTGCTCGGCGGCGCCGGCTACGCCACGCTCGCCCCCGCGAGCCTGGCGAGCGTCGACTTCGAGGGTGGCAACGACGACAGCGCGCTGGCCGCGCCGCTCGTCACGCTGCAGGCGAGCGGCGACGGCGCGACGACCGGGACGCTGTCGGTCGCGGTCGGCACGGCGAGCGCCTCGGTGCCGGTGACCGTGGCGGCCATGTGAGCGCCCCGGGAAGGCGCTACCCGGCCGCGCTCTCCTCCGGGCCCTCGCCCCAGATCGCGATGCGCTCCTGGAACTGTCCCGGCTCCGAGGCGGTGATGCGGAGCGCGACGGGCACGAAGCTCTTGCCCTGGTACTCGGGCTGGACCTCGTAGCGCTCGACCATCCCGCCGGAGAGCAGCGGGACGATGACCGTCTCGTCGATCCTCGCCTTCACCTGCGCGACCCAGGGCGGCACGAACACGACGTTCTCCGGGATGTCCTTGCCGCCGAAGCGCTCCGGAAACAGCAGCATCTTCTGCAGATCGCCGCTGACGTGCAGCGCCTCGGCCTTCTCGCGCGAGTCGATCCCCGAGAAGTCCGGGCCGGGCCCGGGCGGTCGCATGGACTTCATCGACGGCTCCTCCGTCCTGCCAGGATACAGGAGGGGGCGCCGCTCACGCGTCGAGCTCCTCGCGGATCTGCCTGGCCTGCTTGCCGAGCCGGCTCCGCCACGCGTAGACCGCGTCGGCGCTCATCCCGGTGCGCCGGCACACCTCCTCGACGGACTGGTTCTCGACCACCAGCAACTGGAACATCTCGGCGCCCACCGGGGTGAGCTCGGCGCGCAGGCGTTCGACGATCTTGGCGAGGAGCTCGCGCGACGAGACGTGGGCGTGCGCGCTCTCGGCCGCGCCGGCGCGCTGCTCGATGGCGTCGGTCTTCGTCGCCTCCTCGCTCCAGGGGCTGCGCCGCCCGCTGCGCAGGATGGAGTCGACCTGGTGCTCGGCGAGCAACCCCACGAAGTTCGCGAGCGACAGGCCCCGGTCCGGGTCCCAGGCGCGCAGCGGGCGCCCGCCGTCGGCGAACAGGGCCGCGAAGACCTCCTGCACGAAGTCCTCGATCTCCTGGCGCAGGTCACGGTTCTGCCGCCGGCCCTGGCCGCTCCGCACGAGCTTGCGGGCCACGCGCGCGTGGACGACCGGGGAGAGGACGTCGATGAGGCCTCGCGTGGCGGCCTTGTCCCCAGCCAGCGCGCGGCGCAGAAGCTCGGGCCCGGTCGGCTCGTTCATGTCAGAAACGGAGGCGTCGCCGTGTAGTACCCTAATGGCGGTAACCGTGGAAGAAGGCGACCTTCTCCAGCAGCTCGGGCGCCACGTCCGTGGCGAGGGCGACCCCTCGCCGGGCGGGGACCCGCCCACGGACCCGGCGGATGACCCGGTCTGGGACAGGCTCGCGAAGGGAGAGCTGCCCGCCGAGGAGCACGCCCGGCTGCGGGAGCGCGCGTCCGCCGACCCCGAGATCGCCCAGCTTTACGAGGCGTTCCGCCCGCTCGACGGGTCGGTCAAGGCGACGATCGCCGCGCGGGCCGAGGCGAGCCTGCGGCGTCCACGCGTCGTGAGGCTGCGGCGCGTCGCCCTGGTCGCGGGACCCCTCGCGGCGGCGGCCGTGCTCCTGCTCGTGCTTCGGCTGCCGCGCCCGCGGTCGGGCGACGTGCTCGCGGCGGTCCCGGAGTACTCGCTCGACCTCACCGGGGGAGACCGGACGACGCGCTCGGGCGAGCCGATGCCCGCGCCGGCGCCGGGCACGGCCGTCGACCTGCACCGCGGGTCGCACCTCGAGATCGTGCTGCGCCCGGCGACGGCGGTGAAGCAGACGGTGGCGGTGCACGCGTTTCTCGTCCAGGGCGACGTCGCGCGCCCGTGGGACGTGCCCATGGAGCGGTCGGCGGACGGCGCCGTGCGGGTCTC
>Ga0080006_1132958_pt1 | contig 86159 bp, 81 predicted proteins | sample RS3BMetagenome_FD_69209 | JGI IMG/M metagenome (GOLD analysis project Ga0080006, IMG submission 69209) | Ferric oxide microbial mat and aquatic microbial communities from Rainbow Spring, Yellowstone National Park, USA - RS3B (SPADES... ... | reverse complement strand
TGACAGCGCGCGGCATTCGTAAGATCGGTCAGAAGGCGTTGCAAGACATTTTTAATAAGATGAAGCGCGATGGCTTTGGACGCCATGTCAGCCCATTCCGGGGCGTAGGTGGCGAACGCACCGATGAGAGTAAGCCGTATCAGTTCGGCGATCCATTCCTGCTCGATCTGGAAAAAACGCTGATGAATTCGCTCTACCATAGCGGTGTTGGTACGCCTGTCAAGCTGTCTAAGGATGATTTTGAGGTTTATCGTACCGAATTTACTACACAATCGTCAACGGTGTTGATGATTGATATGAGCTTAAGTATGATCTACAATGGCTGTCAGCAGGCGGCCAAGAAGGTGGCGGTGGCTTTAGAGAGCCTGATTCGCTCGCAGTTTCCGCGTGACAATCTCTATATTGTCGGTTTCTCGTACATGGCGCGCGAGTATAAGCCAAATGAACTGATTGAGATAGGCCCGTATGATAATGATCGCGGCACGAACATGGCGCATGGACTGATGCTGTCGCGCAAGTTGCTGGCACGACATCGTGGGGTCAACAAGCAGATCATCATGATTACGGATGGTGGCCCGACCGTCTGGTACGAAGATGGGGGGTGGCAGTTTGCCTATCCAAGTCCCTGGGCGGAGCAGCAGACGTTGTTGGAGGTGCAGCGTTGTACGCGAGAAGGCATTACAATTAATACCTTCATGTTGTACGACGATCAGTGGATGGTGGCTTTTGTCAATCAGATGGCAGAGGTGAACCGGGGCCGCACCTTCTATGCGGATAAGGATAATCTGGGAGAGTACTTACTGGTGGATTATCTCAATAGCAAAAGGAAGATCATTTCGTAGATGTCAGATGAGGCGTCAGAACTGTTCAAGCAGGGTGTAGAGCGACTTCAGCTTACGCTTAGTGAGCGCCAATATGAGCAGCTCATGCGTTATCGTGAAGAGTTGCTTGATTGGAACACCCGTGTGAACCTGACGGCCATTACGGATGCCGGGGAAGTGTTGCTAAAGCACTTCCTCGACTCGTTGTCGCTCCTGCAAGCGTTTGATCGCGGCACAGCCAGCTTGCTAGACATCGGGAGCGGTGCGGGTTTTCCCGGTCTGGTATTGAAAATTGCACGGCCACAGTGGCAGGTAACGCTGTTGGAGGCAACGGGCAAAAAGGTCTTATTTCTCCAGCATGTCATCGCGCGCCTGAACCTGCAAGGGGTAGTAGCGATTCATGGCCGCGCGGAGGAACTGGCTCACCAATCTGACTATCGTGGCAAATTCGATCTTGTTACTGCTCGCGCTGTTTCCTCGTTACCCATCCTGCTTGAATATGCCGCACCTTTCTGCCGCGTTGGTGGTAGTATGATCTTTCCCAAGAAAGGCGATCTAGTTGAAGAGATGGCGCGAGGTAGGCGAGCCGCGCCTCTCGTTGGTGCCAGCTTTGCCTCTGCAATCCCCATTACCTTGCCTGGCCTGGACGATGGGCGGCAACTGCTCGTGTGGCGGCAGGAGCGCTCTTGCCCTGCACAATATCCACGTAGCGGAGGCGTGATAGCGAGGAAGCCACTTGGAGTGTAAAAGTGGCAGAAAGGCCACGAGTTTAGATTGTTGTGTAGCAAGCCTGAGCTGGCCTAAAGATAGACGGTTTCCTCGCGTAGTGAGTTGTAGAGTGCGATGATGGCGCGTCCTTCTACTTTTCCGCGTTCGATAGCTTTCTGGCGTGCCTCTTCTAGTGTCTCGCAACTGGTCGTAATATCCAGGTAATAAGCGCCAGTGGTGGGGTGAATCCAGGTGCCGAGGCAGCTATCCTCTTCGATGAGATAGGCACGATTTGCTTGAATAAAGGTTTTGAGTCCGGCGATCAGGTCGGCGTGTGCTGGTAGAATGAGAGTTTTGCCGGGATATTTAGGAAAGCCCCAGGCATCCATTGGGGGTAAAAAACTGTAGTCGGTGAGTCGGGAGGCGCTGCCACCCTCTTTGAGGGTAGCGATTGCAACCTCTAGCAGGTACTTTTCAAAGCGATATTGCTCTAATATATCTGTCATACTACAATACATTGCAAAAAGAACAAAGGCGGTCAAGTGACCGCCCTTCTAACGAACTACACTGTTTCAGGCTATTGCCTTCTTGACGAAAAGAGACCGGCACTGCCGATGCTCAGGATGCCATCAGCGTTGCCGATGTGTTTCTCTATTCATAGACACGCCCCATAGCTTACTTTTTTACCAACGCACGGCGTTTCTTGGGAAGCGAGCGTCATATGCCGGTGTCTCCAGCACATCCTGTAGCTGAATGGTTCTGCCACGTTGCGGGCTGACGGAGATCATGGCGATAGGCGTTTGCAGAAGTTCTTCCAGACGTTTAAGGTAGGCTTTAGCGGCGGTTGGGAGTTCCTCGTATGAACTGATGCAACTGGTATCACACTGCCAGCCTTTAACCTCTTCGTAGACAGGCTCGCAGGCGGCGAGGTCGTTGAGAGTTGCCGGGAGGCTGTGGATGATTTTGCCTCGCAGGTTGTAGGCGATACAGATTTTGATGGTGGGGAAGGTGTCTAGCACATCCAGTTTGGTGATGACAGCGGCGTCCAGGCCGTTGATCTGGGCGACGAAGCGACCGGCTACGGCATCGAACCAGCCACAGCGCCGTTCGCGTCCCGTGTTGGTGCCATATTCGTGCCCGCGATCACGCATGATACGGCCTGTCTCGTCAAACAGTCCGGTTGGCATAGGTCCGCTACCAACACGTGTGATATAGGCTTTGTAAACGCCGATTACGCGGTCGATTGAGCGTGGCGGCAGACCTGCACCGACGGCGGCATTGGCAGCCATAGTGGACGAAGAGGTCACGAATGGGTAAGTACCGAAGTCGATATCGAGCAGCGCTCCTTGTGCGCCTTCGAGTAGAATCGTTTTGTGGTCGAAAAGGGCGTCATGCAGCATTTTTTGGGTATCAGCGATATGCTCACGCAATTGCTGACCGTAGTTGAAATATTCGCCATGAATCTCTTCTAATGAGAGGGGGGGTTGACCATAAATCTGCGTAATCATGCGATTTTTCTGCTGGAGGATGGTTGCCAGTTTAGAGCGGAAGGCGTCAACGTCTAGCAAGTCGGCCATACGAATGCCGGTGCGCGCGTGCTTGTCTACATAGGCAGGGCCGATGCCTCGCTGCGTACTATCAATTTTGTCGGCCCCACGAGCTTCTTCTTCGAGGCGGTCTAGCAGAAAATGATAGGGCATAACGACGTGTGCGCGCTCACTGATGTATAAACGGGAGACATCGACACCTTGTCGGCGCAGTTCATTCATTTCCTCGATCAGCCCTTTGGGATCGACGACGACGCCATTGCCGATGATACAGGTTGTGTTGGGATAAAGAATACCGGATGGGACAAGACGGAAGGCAAATTCACCTTTTTCATGCACTACGCGGTGACCGGCATTGCTACCGCCCTGATACCGCACGACGAAATCAGCATGCATTGCCAGTTCATCGACGATCTTGCCTTTGCCTTCATCGCCCCATTGTGCGCCTATAACAGCAACTGCTACCATGATAATATTCCTTTCAACTTACTAGAGTTGGTAAAGTAGTGTCGTAACGCTGGATAACCAGTGGTACAGTATCTCATACGTTCTGTCGTTGTCAATATTGCGCAGTGAGTCAGAGTCATCAGCTAATGTTGCTGAATATAATTGAGCAAAAGCTGATCTGTGATTTGTTCAATGGGGGAGCGGTCGTCCGTAAAAACGATACCGCCGTTGGGGTGACCAACCGCGACGTTAGGCAAGACTTCATTGGCAACCTGCCCCATTACCGACGTGGGGGCGAACTGTTCCAGGTTGGACCGGAAGGTTGCAAGAGTAGTTGGTTGCATGGTTGCCATGACTTCTGTGTTGAAGGTGCCAGGCACATTGAACACATAGACACTGGGAAAGACCTGACTCATAGTATTGACAAATGCCTGCACTAAACGATAATCGGTGCTGGTATGGCCGGTATTGAGTGCGACCACGCCGTCGGCATTCATGTGTGAGCGTATGAGGGAGAAGAATTCCTTGGTAGTAAGTTGAAATGGAATATAAGGCTGCTCGAAAGCGTCGATAGCAACGACGTCATATTTGTTGTGGGTCAGTTCCAGGTAGGTGCGCCCATCCTGAATATGAACGTCGAGATTAGGTTCATTCATGTCAAAATATTTACGTCCTATTGCCACAATGGCAGGATCGATTTCTACGCCGTCGATGTGTACCGGGCCATAGACCTGGGTAAACTGGTGGGCGATAGTGCCAGCGGCCAGCCCGATAATGGCGACGCTGTGGAGTTTATGAGGCGTGAAACCGGGATTGAAATAAGGGGCGGCAAGGAAATAGTCCCAATACCAGCCGGTCAGGACCTGGTTGGGGTCAGGGTAGTAGATGGAGTGGATGGCCTCGCCCTCATTCAAGATCAGTTCGCGTGTGCCATTGGGCAATTGAGTGACCTGGATATAGTTGTAGAGGGATTCCTGGTGATAGATAAGATAGGGAATATTCTTTAGAGGCCCCAATGGTAGAACGAGCGTTATAAGGAAGAGTATGAAAGCCGGACGTAGCAGGCGGGGTCGCAAGCCCCAGAGGGAAGCGGCGAAGAGGAGCGCGCCCAGAATGAGCAAGGTACGTTGGACGCCGAAGGTAGGGATGAGCCAGAGTACCGGTAAGAAGGCTCCTATAATGCTGCCGCAGGTAGAGAGAGCATAGAGGGAGCCACTTTCGCGCCCGGTGCTGCGAATATCCCTGGTGACGAGGCGAATGGCGAAAGGAGAAACCATGCCGAGCAGAGTGACCGGGACGGAGAAGAGCAGCATTGTACCGAGCAATGAACTCAGAAAGATACTGACCGAGATTTCTGCCATACCGGTAATTGACCAGGCCAGGATGTCTGGGCTGATAAAGGTGAGCAGGGATGTAAAGAAAGCAGCGGTAGCAGTGAGCAGGCAGAGCATGGCTTCAGATGGATGGCGGTCGGCCAGGCGACCACCCAGAAAATAGCCGAGGGTGAGATAGAGCAGGATAAGTCCGATCAGAACGCCCCAGATATAGAGAGAGGTACCGAAATAAGCTCCCAGGAGACGTGAGGCACACATTTCCAAAGCTAAACTAGTCATGCCGCTGATGAATACCAGCACATATAGAAAGTATTTCACTGAACCTCCCTCTGATGGCTATTGCAGGAACTGGTATTTGGCCAGCATTACATTGAAATATTGTCCATTTACGGTATCGAACTGGCTATCGGGCGCTTGTAGCTCGATAATGTAAGCATTTCCCTGGTGGATGATCGCATATACCATTATACGTTCCGTTTGACCATTGAGTTGATAGGTTGCAGTTGTGGTAAACCATGTTTCTCCACTGATAGTAGCTGTTGAGCCGGATTGCGTGACGGTATAGCCGGGTTGAGAGGCGAAGGTTGTTTGCAGGTCGTTCGCGGCGATGGTGCTGGCGGTGGACTGTGATGGGCCAAGCGCCTTGAAAGATGCATAGATATCGGGGGCATTGGGGCTGGTAAACTGCATGCCGGGAGCATTAGAGGCAGGGCCAGATTGCCAGTTTTGTGGATATTCAACCTGGAATCCGTTGTTAGTACAGGTAGCAGGGCACCAGGCAAAACCGGGGTCGGGTGCAGGCGTTGGAGTCGTAACAGGCGTCGGCGTTGTGGTATCTGTTGGTGATGGTGCGGGCGTTGGAGTCATGCCGACGGTAGGAGTTGGTGATGGTACCGTAGTGGGGGTAGTAGCCGGGGTATTAACTATCGTGGTGCCACCATTCGGGTTAGAGGGGCCTGAGGTAGTGCTGGCGTTATGATTTTTGAGCAAGATGAAAGTACCCAGCGCTACGACGGCGATGAACACAAAGACAAGGCAAATGATAGCAACAATGAGTAGTGTGCTATTCGACTGCTTTAATGGAGGCACTATTCTGTTGCGAACAATATTATCGTAGGAGGCTCCAGAGTTATAGAGTTGTGATGGTGCCAGGTTGCTAGTTGGAAACGGAGCGGCTGTGCCATACATCTGCGATGGCCCCTGTTGTGCCGGTGAAGCAAAGCCGGGTGGGGTGTAGCTAGCGGATGCGGTAGGATAGCCGGGCACGCTGGCAGGCGGAATGGACATGGCTTCGGTCGCATCCTGGTAAAATTGGCTGGGTTGTCTCTGATTTGTAGGTACACTTGATGGTATACCAGGAGCAGGAAAAGGTGACTGTGGACCCCCATAGGGTATATTCATTGAGCCTGTAGGGCCAACCGGTGGCGTCCCACGCTGGTAGATGCTAGATGATGGAGCTACAGACATGCCTGGCACGCCCGGCATACTGGTATTAGGGGTGCCGGTTGCTGAATGCGTAGTGCGATAGCCAGGGCGTGGCGACTGAGTATTGATCATCTCTGTTGGTGCAGCGGGCGGGCGTGTAGGTGAGCCACATTGTCCGCAAAAAGCTTCCTCTGGATTGACCTCGTTACCACACCTGGGACATTTCATAATTCTATCCTCGCCGTAAATGATGCTGTATGGTCGGTAGATGCCAGTCCATTATAACGTATTTCTTCTGCTATGGCTACTCTTTAACCCGACTCTCTTATGCTGAGTTCTACGAATTTTGCGTCTGCTGGGCTGATGACTCTTCTGATGGATGTTTGCTGTCATCGCCCGGTTTCTGGGTGGCATGCAGGACGACCTTGATTTGTCGCAGACCTTCCTGTCGGTAATGGTGGTAGGCAATAAGTTCTGTATCTGCGAGAGTATCAGCACTTTCTCGGAAAGGGCCGCGCAAAATGAGCCAGACCCAGGGAATATCCTGTTCGCTGTTGATACGTCGCATATTCTCACGATCTGTGCTGCTAGCTTTTGCAAAGCCGGTGGGATGGCTATGATAGACGCCGATAATGCGTTCTGGATAGAGCAATTCGGCGGCAAGCAGGTCTTCGGGAGCGAACTCAAAATATACGGGAGATTCGTAGATGTTGCGCAAAGGAAGAATCTGTTCCACGTGCCAGTTGCCCTGGGCATCGATCTGACCAAGCAACAGACCACAGGCTTCAATGTGCTGACGCTGGTAGGCATCTTCTCGAAGTGCGTCTTGTGCTGCTCTGCTAAGAGTGACTTGTGCCGCGTAATCTGTTGTGAACTTCATTCAGGAAACAATCTCTCCTTTTTTCTCGTCTCTGCTTTTGCTTTACTGGAACTTGTTATGATTGTGTAAACTGTTCTTTTGTATATCCCTGCAAAGCGGCGATATGATCGACGGTGATGGAGGGGGTAAAGCCTGTTGGTAAAGGAGCTGTGGCATATTTCCCCTGCCGTACAAAGACGGTTGTGATCTGGGATTCTAACCTCTCCTGCATGTCTGCCAGGATTTGTGGTTTGTCATCAATTGCTATATAGTGATCGGCGGGATAGAGATGTATAATCTCGTCGATATGTTCCTGTTTGTGGATATAGAGCAGAACCCGTCCCTCAACGGCATCGGCCAGATTGCTGTTAAAAATTTTTTCGGCTTGAAATATCATATCGCCATCAGAGACAATGACGGTTGTGCCCAGGGTGCTGAGATACTGCAAGGTTTCCAGTGTTTGAGGATAAAGGTACTGGAAGAAAGGGAAGTTTTCAAAGACAGAGAGAATATGCTGGTAGGTAGGCTCGTCCAACTCGTTCGGCGATGTCTGTTCGCGCCAGCGTTGTAAGGTGAGGGGAATATCGACGACATCGCGTTCGCGGCGAACCTGTTCGTATAAATTCCAGAAGCGTTGTGTCAAGATGGGACCGACATCAGTGCGTAAAACCTCGTCCATGCTTTGTTTTGCAGCATCATTGTTAAGTAATGTGTTATCAACATCAATCCAGAAGGTAAGAGTTGGCATGATTGAATCTATCCTCGTTCTATATTTAATGCCTGGCTGTCTGGAATAGCTGGTAGGTCTGGCATAACCAGTGGGCCATGCCCTTTTATCTTACCACTTTGCTGCACCGGCATGTAACAAGGCGTGGCTCTGTTCTGGGAAAGGCTCACGCTATGCGGGTGAGCAGAGTGGCAATCGGATGTAAAAAGTGGAACCCTGACCAGGGGAACTTTCAACCCAGATTTGGCCCTGATGACGAGAAATTAATTCTTGGGCCAGGTGAAGCCCGATGCCCAGGCCGGGGATAGAGCGGTCGAGATTGCGGGCGCGATGGAAACGCTCGAAAATATGCGGTAGTTCGTGAGGATCGATACCGATTCCATGATCTTTAACCCAGATCAGGCAGTACTCAGTTGTCTCTGTTGTGGAAGCTACCCGACGCACGCCTACTTCTATTTCGCCGCCTGCCGGACTGTATTTAATGGCATTGCTCAGGAGGTTGTTGAAGACCTGGATGATGCGATCATGATCAACATGAACGGGTAATGTATCGGTAGGGGTAAATCCGTCCAGGACGTAGCGAATGGTATGACGATGTGTCGTTAATGCTTGTGCTTCAATGACCTGGGATAGTATGGAGAGCAGGTTATGGGTGGAGCGGTTGATGGAAAACAAATCAATTTGGAGGAGGGAGATATCCAGCATGTCCTCAATTAAGCGCGTGAGGTGCTGGCAGTGTTTAATGATGCTGTTGAGTGCGTGGAGGGTGCGTTGCGTATCAAGTTGACCGTCCTGCTGTAAGCGCAGGTGTAAAAGTTCGGCGAAGCCCTGGATGGCGGCGAGAGGTGTGCGCAACTCGTGGTTGGCAGCAGAGAGAAACTCTTGTTTACGTTGTTCTGATAGTGCCTGCTGCTGTTGAAGCACACATAGATTGCAATAAGGTGGTGGGAGGACTTCATATATTGTCATAAGGACATGGCTGTTCATGTGCTGTTTAGCAAAAACAGGTTCCAGGACGCAGTGTCGGCTTGTTATGTACTCTTCACCGTTTGTGGGCATGTGTAGCTCAAGAGTAGTGCTATTACCGGTGTCAGTGACCTGGGCGAGAGCAGCGAGCAGGAGTTGAGCGAAATCTGACACAAGGTAGTCTAAGAACGGGCGGTCGAGTAGATAGCTATCTTGCCGGGACGGTTCGATGTACTGGCGCAATAAAGAGAAAAAGGAACTATTGGTGGTGACGAACTGGTACGTTTGTGTGTCGCAAAGGCCAATGCCAATGGACTGGACTGCCGAGAAAGAATTCGTGTGATTGCGGCAATCGATCTGTATCTGAGTGTTCATGAGAAACCCCCCACCTGAAACCACATTTAAAAAATTTGTATGGAATAAATATAAGAGCTTACAAGGCTTTCTGTCAAGCTTCAATTATAGGCAAGGACTATAGGACTATTGGATATTTTATAGTCTAGCTGGAAGGATTATCCTGGCTTGAGATCATGTAGTTGTTTTCATGAGAAGCTCGCTCTAGCTTTTTTCGGTATAAGTGATTAAAATGGGAGACAAAGATACCCTCTGCTGACCTGAGTTGACAGTATCGGGAGGCCAGTCGGTCGGAAGCTGGAGGGGGTGATAGAATGATACAGAGAGAAGAAGCCCAAAAACGTGTTTTGTTATTGATGTCGCCAGCGACCTATCGAGCAGGGGCCTTTTTGAGCGCTGCTCGCCGTCTTAACCTGGAGGTAGTGGTGGGCATTGATTTGCCGGAAACGCTGGCGGAATACTGGCATGTGCCGTTGAGTCTGGATTTCAAGGACATTCCTGCTTCGGTGCAAACGATAGTAGAATTTGCGCGGCAGCATCCAATCGATGCTATTCTGTCGGTGGATGACAGTGCTAGCGAACTGGCGGCATATGCCTGTGAGGCGCTAGCGATTCCGCAGAATTCGCCGCAAGCTGCGGAGGCGGCACGTGACAAATTATTGATGCGTCGGCTGATGACGACGGGGGGGGCACCCTGTCCGGTGTTTCGCCCGTTTGCTTTAAGTGATGATCCTCACTGGATTGCCACGCAAGTGAGCTATCCGTGTGTGCTGAAACCTCTGCGCCTCTCCGGCAGTCGGGGAGTGATACGAGCAGATAACCCGCAGGAGTTTGTGGCGGCGTTTCGACGGCTCAAGCGTTTACTGCTTATGGAGGGATACGGCGAGCAGGAGACACAGTTTCTGGTGGAGGATTTCATTCCTGGTTTTGAGGTAGCTCTGGAAGGTATCCTCACGCATGGGCAACTGAAAGTATTGACGCTGTTCGATAAGCCTGACCCTCTGGATGGCCCCTTTTTTGAAGAGACGATCTATGTCACGCCTTCGCGCCTGAGTGCGCAAGTGCAGGGGGATATCGCGCACTGTGTCTCGGTGGCGGCCTCTTCGTTGGGTTTGCGCGAGGGACCGGTACACGCGGAATTGCGCGTCAATGAGCAAGGGCCATGGATGCTAGAGCTTGCCGGACGTTCAATCGGTGGCCTCTGCTCAACTATTCTGGAGTTTGGTTCCGGCTGGTGCCTGGAGGAACTGATTTTGCGTCACGCGCTCGGTGAGGAGATCACGGCAGTTGAACGCGAGGAACGTGCAGCGGGGGTGATGATGATACCTATTCCCAGGGGTGGGATGCTCAAGGCAGTGCATGGCGTTGAAGAGGCGAAGGCGGTACCACTGATTACAGGTGTTGAGATTACTGCTCAAATGAATCATATGCTGGTACCTTTGCCGGAAGGTGCAAGTTACCTGGGCTTTATCTTTGCGCGTGGGGATACGCCTGCGGAGGTCGAGCAGGCGCTTCGTCAGGCGCATGCGTGCCTGCGTTTTGATATTCGGCGCGAGGTTCCTATCCTGCACGTGGTTGGTTAGGTGCATTGTGCCGATGAGAGAAGGTTTAGCGAGCCAACTGGTTCGCGGTTGGCTCTGCTCAACAGAACCAGGATTCGGTCAGGTGAGGTAGCACGCGGCGCGGGCCATAGCGTTGTACTGCGTCGGAGACAGAAAAGTCTTGTCCCAGTAGGGCCAATGTCATCGCCTTAACCTGGAAGAAGGTTTCGATGCTATCACATTGGTTGCGTTCCGCCTCTTCAACCAGTGTGGCAATATTTTGTTGCAGTATGTCCATGCGTGGGTCGGGATGATGCCAGCGGTAGCTATAGTTGCTGGCGTCCAGGCCATCGAGCAAGGGTTGTAGTTCCTCGTCATCGAGCAGGGCAGAGCCAGGCGGCAGCAGGAGGCGAATCGAGAGATGCACTGGATCAAGGTGTTCAATGGCGTGTCTCTGCTCAAAAAAGTTAAGGAGCGTGAGATAGCTTTCAATCGTTTCCCAGGGTGAGAATGGCAACAGGGACGGGCGTAGCACGATTCCCACCTTATCCATGAGCGTAAAGACCTTGCAGACATCCGCGCTATTATGGCCCTTACGCAAGTGAGAAAGAACGGTGTCATTCAGCGATTCAACGGCGGAGGTGATAAAGAGACAGCCATATGTTTTCATTGTGGGCAACAGATGTTGATGTTGTAGAAGATGCTCAATTTTGATGGTGGCATCAAAGGTGACATCAGGAAATTCTTCGTGAAGGGTACGGGTAATGCGCAGGGCATGAGTGGGGCCATTCCAGAAATCGGGATCACCAAAGGTGATATGGCGTGCGCCCAGAGCAATCTGATGACGTATATCGGCCAGCACGATCTCTTGAGGAATGGCGAAAAAGCGCCCGGCATAGACAGGGGTGAGTGGGCAGTGTGCGCAAGTATGTTTGCAGCCACGTGTGGTTTCGGTATAACCGGCCATCGAGAGTTTATCCTGCCATTGCAGCGCGGCATAGCGGCGTAATGAGGGCAGTGAATCGCGTGCCGGTACCACGAAGGGTGTACGTTGTAGCGATGCCCCACTGGCATGATTACTTGTACGTACACCTGCTATGGTATGAACCTGCGCGGCGTCGGTTTCAAGGGCCTCGATTAAGTGAAGTAGTGGCTGCTCGTATTCGCCGCCGATAGCTGCATCGATGCTGTTCTGGAGCAGGTGGTCGGCGTTGAGCAGGGCATAGAGACCATACAGGCAGATATATGCTGCCGGATTGACACGGCGCACACGTTGCGCAAGTTGCTCGCCCAGGCGAAGGGCAGTATGCATTGGCACCGAGATGGCGACGAATTGTGCCTGCCTGATGGTATCGTCAGAAAGGTTTTCGACGGCAGTATCGACGGCTAGCGGTGCGTATCCTGCCCGTTGTAGGAAGGCGAGCAGCGAGGCAAGATGAAAAGGCTGGTGGCCCAGTTCATAGCACGAGAGTAGAAGGATATCTCCTGGTGATCTCATTTCTTGCGTGCTGCGCCACCACCGCCTTTGCGTGGGGCGGCTCCTGCCCCGACGCCTGCCTCTTCTGGCACCCATCCCTCTGGCATACGAGCATCCTGACCGAAGAAGAATTCTTCCATCTGTTCGCGCAGTATCTTCCGTGCCTCAGGATCGGCCATATTGAGTCCATAGTGGTTAATAATCAAGGTGCTGTATTCGGGCCACATATCCCATGCCTGCTGTGAGACATGCTCGTAGATGCGCTGTCCCAGTTCACCGGGGAAGGGTGGCTTCTCCAGACCCGGTAAGTCGCGGCCAAGTTTGACACAATGTACAATTCGTGGCATGATAAACACTCCAATCAGTCAACGTGTGACCAAGATGCTTACTACAGATACTACAGTATGGACACGCCTATGTCAAATGGCAATGAGAACGTGAATGAAATTGAGCAGAGAGCGCGGCCCAGAATCATCTTCTTTGGCATGCCGGGTTTCTTTTCGCTTCCTGTCTTCTCTACATTGCTGGCAAGCAATTATGAGATATGTGCAGTAGTTTTGCCTCTGCGTTCGATACCTGGGGCTACAATACCGCCGCTGCGTTTGCGTTCGGCCCCTGCTGCGGTAAAACTGGCGCGTTTTGCATTACAGATGGCAGGCGGTGATCCACTGGCTCTGTTGAAGCTGGCCTGGGAGCGGGACATTCCTGTGTGGGAGGTAAGCCGCCTTGCTCATCCTGACACGGTAGCGATGTTGCGATCTTTCCAGCCCGATATGATTTGCGTAGCCTGTTTTTCGCAGCGTGTTCCATCTGTCGTGCTGAGCCTGCCACGCTATGGGTGTTTGAATGTCCATCCCTCGTTGTTGCCGGATAATCGTGGCCCGGAGCCACTTTTCTGGACATTTCGGCGTGGTGATGCAGTTACTGGTGTCACTATCCATATTATGGACGAAGCTATGGATAGCGGCGATATTTTGCTCCAGGAACAGATAGCTGTGCCGGACGGCATTAGCTATGCAGAGCTAGAGAAGCGTTGCGCACAACTGGGTGGACAATTGCTTGTGCGGGCAATCGATGATCTCTATGCGGGACGTGCGCACCGACAGCCACAAGATGAGCGTTTGAGCAGTTACTATTCGTTCCCTCAACAGGAAGATTTTGTTGTGAAGCCGGCCCTATGGCGCGCGCGCCACCTCTATAACTTCGTGCGTGGCATCGGTCATTGGGAGGCCCCGGTAGTAGTGAGTACGGGGGAGGAAGGATGGTGTGAGGTACGCAATGCTATTTCTTATAGCCATTATGCTATAGATACGGCGATAGAAGCAGGGCATGGCACGCGCCTATTTTCTGAAGGGTCAGGGCTGGAAGAGCTAGCAAATGGTAATCTGCGTGTATATTGTAGTGATGGATGGGTTGAACTGCGTTAGGGAACAGAGCGTCTTTGAGTGGGTATAACTACTAGAGTCATGTGTGCCACAATACCTCTTTGCATTCTCCACTTTGCCTTAACACAGGTGGTACTATAGAAGTATACCAAACACAATCTTTTTTAGGAGATGTAAGCGTGCGAACGATTACGATTGAAGAACATTTTCTGTCGGCGGCATTCCGCGAGGTAATGAGCAGAGACGCGAGTGGTCGGAGCAGTGATGCAGCGGTTGCTCCATTGGAGGAGAAGCTGGCTGATCTGGGTGAGATCAGGTTGAAGGATATGGAGGCAGGTGGCATCGATTTGCAAGTAATTTCCCATACGACATCAGGCGTTGCTCTGGTTTCTGGTGAGGAGGGCATACGGCGGGTGCGGGCGGCTAACGATCAACTGGCGGCGGCTGTTGCGGCGCATCCCGACCATTTTGCCGGTTTTGCGCTTTTGCCAATGACTGAGCCACAGGCGGCAGTCGAGGAACTGGAACGGGCAGTACACTCGCTCAAGTTCAAGGGTGCAATGATTAATGGCACCACGAACGGGCGTTTTCTTGATGATCCGGCATTCTTCCCTCTTTTAGAGCGTGCGGTGGCGCTGGATGTGCCGATTTATATTCATCCGGCGGAGCCGCCTGCTGTTGTGCGAGAGGCATACTACACAGGCTTTGATCCGGCGGTGGCTTTCTCTCTGGCGACTGGTGGTTGGGGCTGGCACTCTGAGACTGCGATTCACGCCTTGCGTTTGATTCTGGCTGGTATTTTTGATCGCCTGCCGAACTTGCAGGTCATCATTGGGCACATGGGCGAGATGATTCCTTTCATGCTTGCACGCATCGACGACAGACTGACTCCTGTGGCTAGAAACTTGCAGCGCCCAGTGCCGGACTACTTTCTGAGTAACTTCTACATTACCACGAGTGGCTTTTTCACCGACCCGCCGCTGTTACTGGCGATGCAGGTGATAGGAGCCGAGCGCATCATCTTCTCGGTCGATTATCCCTACAGCACGAACGAGCAGGGGCGCTTCTTTTTAGAACATGCGGCGATCAGCCCGGCGGACAAAGAGAAGATCAGCCATCTGAACGCTGAGCGGCTTTTGAAGCTCGCGTGACGAAGGAGACGAATAGCGTGGAGCTTCCTGGTCTGTGATAGTGGTCTGTGTCTTCTATTAATTGTTTGTGAAACAGGGTAAAAAAGAGAACAATGATTGGGAGCGACTGGACGGCGTGTGATATAATGCATATCAAAGTTCATGAGTCGTAGCCTCGCAGGCAGATACGCTTCAAAGGGTTCCACTAAAGAGCGAGACCTGTATGAGTACATACGATAAAGATATAGGGGCGCTGGATGCTTATTCCAGTGCTGTGACTACTGCTGCCGAGCGTGTGGGGCCAGCGGTGGTGCGTATTGATGTAGAGCGTGAAGGCGTGCGTTTCGGCTATGGCCGTTTCAATCCCGTGCCCGGTGCTGGTATTGGTTCCGGTTTCATCTTCTCCTCTGACGGACAAATCCTGACCAATGCTCACGTAGTAGAGCGCGCGCGTCGTATTCAGGTGACGCTGGCGGATGGACGCAAGTTCGATGCAGGGCTTATCGGCAGTGAACCTGAAGTGGATGTGGCGGTATTGCGTGTAGGAGCCGATCATTTGCCTGTGGCTGAGATGTCGCGCGCGCCGTTGAAGGTTGGTCAACTGGTCATCGCGGTGGGTAATCCATATGGATTGAACTGGACGGTGACGGCAGGGGTGGTGAGCGCGCTGGGGCGCACGCTGGAGGTGCCAGGGGGGCGTAAGATGACCAACCTGATTCAGACGGATACGTCTATAAATCCTGGCAATTCCGGTGGGCCACTGGTGGATAGCAATGGGCGTGTGGTTGGGATTACAACCGCGATGATGCCGATGGCACAAGGATTGGGTTTCTCTGTTCCCCTGGATACAGTAACCTCTGCGGTTGCGCGCATCAGGCAGCGACGTGATGCGGCCTTCCCCGGAATTTCTATCGGCGTTGGAGGTATGCGCGTACAACTGGACGCGGTGGTGCGCAATATTCTGCCGGGCAGGCAGCCGAGCGGGATGGAGGTGCTGGAGATACGGGCGGGAAGTCCGGCTGAACGTGCGGAATTGAAACGCATGGATATTATCGTGTCTGCCGATGAAGAGGCCGTTACCGAGCCACGTGATCTGCAACGAATAGTACGACGCCATCGTGTAGGAGAAAAAATCGCTATCAGTTTCCTGAGAGGTGGTAAGCTGCGCAAAGTGACAGTCATTTTATAGTGTTGTAATCCATTCCGATCACTGCCTGAAACTGATAGGGAAAAGATTTAAGTCTGGGTCTGGGTGTTGCGTCTTCTATTGTGGAAGGTGAAATAGTCTCACCTTTGAGCGTAGATCGCACTCAGTAAAGGAATGGTAGAGCAATGGCTGCGATATTCGCCCTGCTGCTGGTACTGATGGTGTTCGTACTCATCGTAGGAGGTGTAGTTGCGAACCTCTACCTGTATTCGCGCGGAGCTTTCGGGCGACGGGGGCAGGATGCAGAATCGGCGGGAGGGAAAGAATTGGACTTGAAGGTAGAAACACGGTATTACATGCGTGTTAGTACATTAGGAGAATCTACAGAGGAGTATGCGCGGCGTGTCGTAAGCGGCGCTTTGATTGCGGTTGTGGTTCTGATCGCCGTGATGGTTCTGTTCTGGCAGTCGCTGTTGCATTAGGACGAAAGAGGGGGAAGAGTTTCGTCCAGGTTGTAAACGGGGTGTGACGAAGCACACCCCTACGGTAAGTTGATTGATCTGTCTGGATGTGATACAACGTTTCAGACAGATCAATATTTTTTGGCAGAAAGAGGGTTGGCATTGACTTCACCGTTGCCTGAACGCATGCAAACGCGCTTTACCGAACTTGTTAATATTCGCTATCCAATTGTGCAAGGGGGGTTGGCTCACCTTTCGTTCGCGGAGTTAGCGGCGGCTGTCTCGAACGCGGGGGGGTTGGGGCAGATTGGTTGCGCCTGTTTTACGTCGCCGGAGGCTTTGCGGGTCGATATTCAGAAGCTCAAACGTCTGACGGATAAGCCGTTTGGAGTAAATTTTCCGATAGGGCATGCTCCGATGGATGAGTTTCTCGATGTTGCGTTGGAGGAGCAACCGAGCGTTATCAGTATCACAGGGGGAAACCCGGAATCACTGCTGCGGCGTATTCAGCAGAGCGGCGTTGCAGTGCGAACGATGGTACTGGTAGCGGGTGTGCGTGCAGCGCGGAAGGCGGAGGCATTGGGAGCGGATGCGGTGATCGCGGTTGGTGTTGAAGGCGGAGGGCATCTGGGACGCGATGATATTGGCACGATGGTGCTGACTCCACGCATTGTTGATGCGGTCAAGATACCGGTGCTGGCGAGCGGGGGTATTGCTGATGGACGTGGTTTGCTGGCGGCGCTTGCGTTGGGAGCGGAGGGGATCGAGATGGGGACACGTTTCGTAGCGGTGCGTGAAAGCAACGCGCATCCCAACTATCAGCAGGCGCTTGTTGCGGCCAGCGAGACGGATACAGTAGTGGTTGAACGCGCGATTGGAAGGCCGGCGCGTGTATTGAAGGGAGCGGTTGCCGAGCAGATTCTCAAGCTTGAGGCAGAGATGGAGACTCAACAGTTGCCGCCCGACGAGCGCCTACGTCGCCTGCTACCGCACATTCTGGGCAGTGTCAATACACGAGCTTCGCTAGAAGGCAAGCTAGATGAGGGCTTTGTGTGGGCGGGGCAGGTAGTTGGTTTAATTCACGACATTCCTGCTGTTCAAGAGTTGATTGAGCGTACCGTGCTTGAGGCACATATTCTGGCGCAGCGCGTGCAGAGAGTTTTCGTATAAAGGCGGGAGAGCGTTCGATGCTACTATCGGAAATGGTATTGCGCCGCGTGGTGATCTGGCTGTTTGTTTTGGGTAGTGTGTTGACTTTTGCTTACGCGGGCCTCTCCACGTTTATTGCAATTCAACTGGCCTATGTGTCTCCGAAGCCTCTCTATGCTACTCCGGCTTCGCTAGGGGTTGGTTATCATGATGTGACCTTCCTCAGTCGTTATGACCATGTACGATTGAGTGGCTGGTATATTCCAGGGGTCTTGCCTGATGGTAAGCTGACGACACAGCGTACAATCATCATGGTACATGGTGTACGTACTAATCGGGCTGATAAGACTGCCAATTTGCTGCAACTCAGCGTCGATTTTGCGCGTGATGGTTTCGGGGTGCTGGCTTTTGACATGCGTGGCTTCGGCGAGTCGCCCCCAGCACCACTCTCGCTAGGCTATTTTGAGCAGCGTGATGTGTTGGGAGCGGTCGATTATTTAGAACACGGTCCGTTACCCTATCCGCAGCTTGGGAGGCCGCGCGTGCTGGTAGGCTGGGGTGTTTCAATGGGAGCGTCTACGCTACTGCTAGCGGCGGCCCAGTTACCTCAAATCAAGGCTATTGTCTCGGATAGCGCCTACGCGGATATTATACCGATTCTGCAACGAGAGATTCCTAAGAGCAGCCATCTTCCTGCGCTGGTTACGCCCGGTGTGCTGGAGGCTGCGCAGGTGTTGTATGGCATCAATTTTTATGCTGTGCGACCGGTAGAAGTGGTGGCGAAGATTGCTCCGCGCCCGATACTCTTCATTCATGGGCTGGCTGATACTTATATTCCCCCCTCTAATGTGGAGCTGTTGGCAGCAGCAGCTCGCGCGGCCCCTGATGCTAACGTGCAGGTGTGGCTGGTGCCGAAAGCCAGGCATGCACGGGCCTTTGTTGTGCTGGGGCAGGCATACGTCAATCGTGTGATTGCCTTTTACACGCAGGTTGTTGGCCCCGATACGGGCGTTTAAACGAGGAGATAATAGATGGCTTTGCCTGCTGCACAACAGAAAGCTCGTGTTACTAAAGGTGGAGAAGTCCTCTACGGCATCCTTTGTGGTCTTATACCGCTGTTCTTGTTGGGGAGTATCACAACTCTGGCAGTGATTTTGACAGCCCTGGTGCGTCAGACGTTCAATAGTGACGGATTTTTTGTCTGGCAACGTGACGTGCTGATTACCCTGTCAGCTTGTATGGTACTGGCTCTGCTAGCCTATGTTGTCTCTCTCGTGGTGATACTGCGGCGGGCGGCGGGCTGGCAACGCGCCGGGTTGAGGGCGCGCAGTGCCGCGACGCTGTGGGCATTATTCGCCACTGCCTGGATTGTTCTCTTGCCGGTGATATTAGCGACGGTGATTCCTCAGCATCCCGCGCCGTAAAGGTAAGATGCTATGAGCTTTGCGCCTGTTTTTCCTCGCGCAAGGTGCCCAGGTGGCGCATTTCGGGCCAGAGGAAGGCGATGAGAAGGACGACCAGGATGGTGCCGATGCCGCCCGTGACGACGGATAGCACGGGGCCAATGAGTTGAGCTACCAGACCTGACTCAAAGCCACCGAGCTGGTTCGATGAACTGATAAAGAGCGAACTAACTGCGCTTACCCGTCCCCGCATCTCATCGGGAGTGCGCACGAGAAGCAGTGTGCTACGGATCACGACGCTGATGTTATCGCAAGCACCCAGCAGGAAGAGCATGAGCAAGGAGAGCCAGAACGAGCGCGAGAGTCCGAAAATAATGGTTGCCACGCCAAAGCCGGTGACGGCCAGTAGTAGCGTGTAACCGGCGTGTTTGAAGGGGGGGCGTGAGGCGAGAATGAGCGCTGTGCAGATAGCTCCTATGGAGCTTGCAGCTTGCATCCAGCCTAATCCGATAGGGCCGACGTGTAAGATATTCTGTGCATAGATAGGGAGCAACGTTGTTGCGCCGCCGAGCAGAACGGCGAAAAGGTCGAGAGTGATGGCTGCCAGGAGAACCTGTGCCTTACCGAGAAAGCGCATGCCCTCTACTAATGAGGCCAGAGTCCTTTTTGTGGAGGCAAGTTTCTTTTGTGGATTGACGTGCATCGGCACAAGCAGCGCTATGAAGATAATGGATGTTATGGCACAGAGTACGTAAACGAAGGTAGCACTTTGCAAAATGCCGATCAGCAAACCGCCTGTGGTCGGCCCCAGGACGGCGGATAGTTGGGTAACGCTGCTGCGCCACGTCATTGCATTCTCATAGGCTGATTCAGGGACTACCTGTGCGACCAGGGCTGAACTGGCCGGGCCGTTGAAGGATTGAGCACCGCCCATGATCGCCAGGCAGGCGTAAATGAGCCATAAGGAGCCGTGCTGATAGGATAGGAATGCCAGGTACAGGGAGGCCAGTGCCAGTACTACCTGTGATCCTATGACCACATATCGACGGCTGTAGCGATCCGCAATATAGCCGGAGGGTAAAAACAGAACGATGATGGGTAAGACTTGTGCCAGACCGATGCCGCCGAGAACAAGGGCCGAGCCTGTGCGGAGATAGAGTTCCCATCCGATGGCTACGCTTAGCATCTGTCGCCCGAACATAGAGAGAAAAGAGCCAGCGAGAAGGAGGCGAAAATCTCGCACGCGCAATGCCTGATTGAGAGTTCGACCAGCATGCATACCTGCTGTGGGGGTTATACTGCTTAATTGTTTATCGGAAGGTGGTATTTCCTTGTACCCTTGTTTCACGCTATGGCCTTGCAGTTTTCGTGGTTTTGTTACTTCAGTTAGTGTAGCAAAGTCGGGATAGAAAAGCAAGGCAAATATTAAGACGGCTCTCTATCCTTGCGGATCAACGGGTGGCCAGGGCGTCATGAATGAGGCCCCGTGGGCGGATCAACGGGTGGCCAGGGCGTCATGAATGAGGCCCCGTGGGCGGATCAACGGGTGGCCAGGGCGTCATGAATGAGGCCCCGTGGGCGGATCAACGGGTGGCCAGGGCGTCATGAATGAGGCCCCGTGGGCGGATCAACGGGTGGCCAGGGCGTCATGAATGAGGCCCCGTGGGCGGATCAACGGGTGGCCAGGGCGTCATGAATGAGGCCCCGTGGGCGGATCAACGGGTGGCCAGGGCGTCATGAATGACGCCCCCTACACCGACCACCAATATCCCCCTAAAGGATGGAGGCCCATTAAGACGAGCGATCCGTGTAGTTAGGTGTGGGCCTTCTGCACCAGCCGTTGTACTTCATCAAGAGGGAGTGCGTAGGCGGTATGGCCTTTGTAGCCGGTCATGGTTTCTGCGGCTGCTAGAGCGTTGAGAATGGATTCTTCAACGGCGTCGGCGGTGGCGTCGAAGAAAGGGTCGAGTTGTTGATGGGGCAACATCTGGAGTTGAAAGAGTTTGTTCTGTACCTGAGGAGAAGTGCCGCCCTGGGGGACGGGGAGATGGTTGCCGGTGGCGAAGGACAGGAAGAGGTCACCACTGCCGTTATGACCGGTACCACCGACGCGGGCCAGGCCGACGGTGGCGCGACGGGCTAAGCGCTTGCATTGCACAGGCAGTAAGGGAGCGTCGGTGGCGATGATGACGATGATAGAGCCACCGGACATAGGTGTGTGATACGTGGTTGGCACCTGTGCTGGCCCGATGGCGCGACCAACCGGTACCCCATCAATGCGCAGTTGTGCGCGGTCGCCGTAGTTTGCCTGCACCAGTACACCAATAGTGTAGTTGCCGACGGGGCAAGAGACGATACGCGATGAAGTACCGATGCCTCCCTTAAACTCGTGGCAGATCATGCCAGTGCCGCCGCCGACATTGCCCTCTTCTACCGGCCCGCTATGGGCGGCACGTAACGCGGTGTCAACGTGGGTTCTGGTGATGTGGAAGGCGTTAATGTCGTTGAGCCAGCCGTCCCAGGTTTCGGCGGCGATGGGAAGAGAGCCGTTGCTGTCCCAATCCTCGGCTTCGCAGGCGACCAGGGCGTCGCGCACGGTGCCGACGGCGTTGGTATTGGTCAGGCCGATGGGGGATTGCAGGAGGCCCGACTCTTCCAGCCAGGAGAGGCCAGTCATCTCGCCACAGCCATTGAAGCTGAAGTATCCGGCGAAGACGGAGTCGTGCCAGATGTTGCCGTCGCGTGGGACGATGACTGTGACACCTGTGCGGGCTACGCGCGGTTCATCCGCGATGAGGGTGCAGTGCCCTACCAGGACGCCGGGCACATCGGTGATGGCGTTCTGGGGGCCGGTTGGCAATGTTCCGATGGTAATACCCAGGTTTCGTATGCGTGTTCTACTCATGTTATTATTTACTTTCTGTTGGTGATTACTCTTGCATAAAGGTTCAGGCTTCTATGACCTCGATGTTGGCATCTCGCAGGAGGGAAAGTTGAGTTTGATCGGCCTGACTGTCGGTAATGAGTGTGTGCATAGCAGTGATGGGGGCGATGTAGTGTAATGCGATACGGCCAATTTTCGTGTGATCGGCCAGGACGTAGGTGCGTTGTGCATGGCTCAGCGTGACACGGTAGGTGAGGGCTTCGAGCTGATTGGGGCCGGTTAAACCTACCTCAGGGTGCAGGCCAGTGACGCCGACGAAGGCTTTAGACACATATATCTGACTGAGACCCTGCTCGGCCAGCGGTCCAACCAGGGCAAAGAAATCGGAGAGTAGAATGCCGCCCACGAGAGTCAGATTGAGGTTGGGCAAACCGGCCAGTTCCATTGCGATATTGACGGCGTTCGTAATCACGGTCAGGTTAGGAATACGCATCTGACGGATAGCGCGCGCCAGGTGTGTTGTTGTTGTGCCGGGAGACAGGGCGATGCTGTCGCCGGGTTCAATGAGACGAGCGGCCACCAGGGCGATACGGACTTTCTCCTCTGTTTGTTTCTGCATGTTGGTTTGGAAAGTGAGGTCGTAGGCGTAGGTGCTGTATGAAAGCGTATCCGGCGGTACTGCCCCCCCATGGACACGGCGCAGCATATTCTGGCGCTCAAGTTTTTCGAGATCGCGCCGAATGGTAGAGGTATTGACGTGCAGTTGTTGGCTCAGATCATCGACGGTGACGCGCCCATTACGGAGCAGTTCTTCAAGGATAAACTCGGTTCTGGTGGTTTCTTTCCGCATAGATATAATAACTCCAGGGTGGTAATATGTGTTCTATCTTATCACAGTGATGCCCGTTCGGGCAAAGAATATGCACGTTTGGCGAGGTAAGGGTGCGCAAACAACTCTATAGGCGAACTTCCAGAGCTATCTGGGCGGCGATGCGCTGTACGGGAGGAATAGCTTGAGGAAGTTGGGGCCAGATATGGTGGGCGGTAGTGTTGCCACTTTCCAGCACGCCGAAGCGTTCGACCAACCAGGCGCTGGGGGAGACGGTAGCGCCGGTGATGGAGTCGTTGCCGACCCAGACGGCGGTCAAGCAATCGATAGTATTGGTGGGAGTGGAGACAAAGACGAAGTTCAAATTGGCCTCTCCAACGGTGAGGGGCTGGTAATCTGGCGTGGAAAGCTCCTGCTCTGAGGTGACACAGCGAATGTCGTCGAAATTGTCCACACTTTGGACGAAAGAGACTTGCCAGCCGTTACCGAGCCAGCGTATCCGCAGAGTGATGAATTGTTCGTCCTGGACGGCAGACGCGATGGGAGGTTTTTGATGGGAGCGTGGGAGGGCGGTATAGTCCCATTCGGAGTGGAAGATGGCGGCGACGCGCCACGTGTTTTGATCGGCGATGGTGGTATTATCCGATGGTAGTGTGCAGAACAGGCGGCAATCCTGAATGCCAATGGCGCAACTTTTGGTTGGCCCGAAGCCCGTGCAGGTTGCAGGTTGGTTGATGTTTGTGTCCAGGATGTAGCGATGGGTGGCCTGAAATGTGAAGGGAGCCTGCGTCGGTACGCCGTTGGTGCCCAAATAGTAATCGCCTGCTGGAATAATGGAAGTCGTTTGTAGTGTATTAAGCAGATTTTGTGTTGTTATGATAAGTTCGCTACGCGGGTGGTCGGGTAATTGTAACAGAGAGATAGGAATGAAGATAGAATTTACCGGCTGGTAGTCAAATTGGAACATGGTTGCGCCAATCAAGCAGCTATCTCTCTGCTCCGATGATGATGGAGAGCTGGGAGGAACGGTTAAGAGGCATTGATATGGGCGGAAAGGAATTGCTTGCCAGGTGAGGAGGTATTGTCCGGGTGTGAGCGACAAAGGGGTATGTGTGCTGGGCACTGGTATAGTGTTGAGTGGGCGTCCATTCAGAGAGACGGTGCCCCAGGAAGGGAGGTCCTGGAAGTAAAAGAAGCTTTTGGTTCCGGTGGACGGTGTTTGTCTGGCTGGCAGGAAAATGGAGAAAGCCTGTTGCCAGGGAGTATCGGCCAGAACAAAGAGCAGGAGGACAAGCAAAGCTATGGCGGTGATACCACCGACGATACTATTGCGCAACGCGGCCTTTTTAGGATCACGGCGCGCGCGCAGCGAAATTCGCTGTATCTCAAGCGGAGACGTTTCCGATGGTTTCTTTGGGGAATCTTGCTCTGGCATTACCGCATCCTGCGGAATATCTATGATCTCGATAATATCATCATCTTCAAAATCATGCAGGTGGTCGTGGTCGCTATAGCGCCCCATGCAGGAACTCCTGGTATCAATGCGTGATTATTTGCGTACAAGTTGACAGTATCGGCTGTGTTATTCTGTCTTTTGTATAGTATATCATGTTTCTGAGTCATCCGGGCGAGCGCAAGGCGTCGCATCTACGATGATACGGTATATTTTCTACTGTTTTCCAGTGTAAAGGCGATGCCTTGCGCTCGCCTTTTACACACTCTTACGGATAGGCCCACTGGTCTGGGACGAAACGGGTTAACCTCATCGTATTATCCACAGCCAGAGTAGGTTCTCCACAGCTTATCCCCCTGATGGATGCACTGATTGGTGGAAAAGTCGTGGATAAAGGAGTAGGCAGTGCATACCTGCCTTAGCTATACTCTTTTCAGTGATCGGTACGTTGCTCAGCTTTATCCGATGGCGATTATTTCTTGTGCTTGTTAGCTGTTGAATTGTGCAAGGAGGGAATCGCTATGCCAGTTATGACATTGCCATCGGAGGATCGTGTTGCACCAAAGAGTGTATTGCGTCACCGTCCTATTGTGGCTAAGCAACGTACTCAGGGATCACCGCCTGTGCTGCGAGCCTCTCGTACCACACGTAGCCAGACGCACGCGCGGCCAGATACCCAGGCGGCACGATCAACGCAGAATCAGCAGGAGTCTGCTGATGTAGACGTACCGACGTGGAAGCGGGAGAACAAGGTGTGCCGCGCTCCTGTTCCATCGCAATCGCGTTTGTTGCCAGTGGCGGGAGGCATGATGCTGGCGGTGATATTGATGCTACTGGCTCAGGTGCTGGTTGGTTGGGTTGGGAATACGTGGAATAATGTGCGATATGGCTATCCGCGCACATATCAGGTGGATGCCGTAGTAGGTCATCAGGATAGTGCCTTGCATCCAAGTCACTTTATTGCGCTCAATCTGCATGGGCAGGTTGAAATAATTGAGTTTCCTGGTGGGGATGTCTCCCATGCGCGTGTGTATGTTGGGCCGCAACTCTCCGGGCCGGGGGCGGAACTGTTGCCGGTGACGCTACGTTTTGTCACGCCGCCACATGCACATTTGCCAAACATGGTTGTGCTGGTAGGTGATAGTCGGTTTGTTTTTGTCAATGCTCACGGCACATTTGTTAGCTCTGTGGGTTCTCAGCCGTAGAGGAGGAGCAGCAAGGCAGGGTACAGGCGAGGCAAGGTACCCTGCCTTGCAATTACAGAATTGTGGTAGGAACCAGCACAAAGTTGTAGTTCATGGTATAGAAAGGTACGGTCAACTGTTTGCCGTCGGGAGCGGTGCCTGGTTCGTGGCGCTCAAAGGTGGCGATGAGAGAGTTTCTCACCGCGAAAACGGCGTCTAAGTCGAGATAGGGATCGCCTTCCGCGAAGACATGGGTGATGAGGGTTTGATAGCCAGGTACCCTGATCATGAAGTGAACGTGTGCCGGGCGCATAGGGCTACGATTGGCTGTGTCCAACAGTTCGCCTACTGGCCCATCGTTTGGGATGGGATAGGCTTCCGGGCGGACGGTCCAGAAGGAATAGTGGCCGTTTGCGTCTGAGAAGAGGTGGCCACGACAGCGAGCCTGTGAGAGGTCTTGATACTGCACATCGTAGAAGCCCTGGTCGTCAGCTTGCCAGACTTCAATAAGAGCGTTGGGCAGTGGTTCACCGGTAAGGGAGAGTACCTGACCCTGGATGAAGCAGGGTTCGCCTGGGGCACCGTTGGATATGTCATCACCGTTTTTGAACTGAGGCGATCCCTCAACAAAGAAGGGGCCGAAGACCGTTGATTCGGTTGCGCCAGCAGGTTTCTTGTTGTTGAGGCCGATGACCAGCATCGAGATGCCGAGGACATCAGAGAGCAGGATAAACTCCTGGCGCTTGTCGTCGGTGATGTGCCCGACGCGAGTGAGGAAGTCGATGCCTTTGAACCACTCCTCTTCGGTCAATTGCACTTCGCTGACGAAGGCATGCAGGTGTTTGACGAGGCTTTGCAAGATCTGTTGGAAGCGTTCCGACCGGCTGTGGTCGAAGCTGGCAAGGACGGCCTGGGTGAGATGTTCGTTGGCCAGATCGCGTGGTGTATTTGAGATCGTTCTCTCTTGTTGATCCATCGCTTATCCTTCTTTCCTATACGCTATGAAAAAGTGTTTTTATTATGCCTGGGTGGCCAGGAATTGCCCGATTTCGCTCAGGGCTGCCATTGCGCGACAGGTAATTTCGATAGATTCGTAGTAAGGAATATGTTCTTCGTGCAGCAGTTTGAGGGCCTGGATATCGTGCCGGGCATAGATAGTTTGCACGAGGACCGGCTTCTGATACTGGCGTACAAGTTGTCCCAGTGCGCGTGCGGCGGCCTCCTCGCGTGCGGCGAAGTTCTCGGAGAGGAGCATTTTGTAGCCACCGAAGAGGCCGGTGATGATGACGCCATCGACCTGTGGGTCTTTCAGGCAGACTTCGGTGAGAAGGGCGAAAGAGAGAGGGTCTTCATCGGCGGCCCCAGCGACATCGACCGGGTTGGTGGCAGTAGCGCGTGCGGGCATCAAGGCGCGAAGGGCTTGCTGCGTCTGTTCGCACAGGATGGGCACTTCCAGTCCGCAACGGATGGCGGCGTCGCCGGAGGCAACGACACTGCCGCCGCCGTCGCCGATGATGGCGATGCGACGTCCGCCGCGCGGCGTGGGCGGCTGCATGACGAGAGCCTGTGCGACGGGGAAGAGTTCGTCGGAGCGGATGACGCGCACGACGCCGCTACCGAGCAGGCTGGTGTCGTGATCGGGGCGCACTTCGGCCAGCGAGCCGGTGTGAGCCAGAGCGGCGCGCACACCGACCTCTGTGGCACCACTGAGCAAGATGATGATGGGTTTGTAACGTCCTTGCGCATGGAGCATTCTGGTGACATCGCGCAAGGTTTGCTCTTGAATGGCCTCGACATAAGCGGCGATGACGGTAGTTTCGGGGTCATTGGAGAGGTATTGCACACATTCGGGGAAAGTGACATCGACGGCGTTGCCCAGGCTGATGAAGGTGGTAAAGCCGAGGCCATCCAGGTGGGCCTGGGCATAGAAATACATGCCGAGATTGCCACTTTGGGATATCAGACCAATCGGGCCGACGGGCAAGGGAAAGACCATACCCAGCGTGTTGAGACGTGAGCGATGGATGTATAATCCCATGCAGTTGCTGCCGATAATGCGAATGCCGTGTGCGTGGCAACGTTCTACCAGTTCTTGTTCCAAACGGCGGCCTTCCGAGCCTGTCTCGCTGAAGCCGGCGGTGATGAGTACGATGCCCTTGACGCCGTGAGCGATACAGTCATCGACGGACTGCGAGACATGGAGAAATGAAGTAGCGATGATGGCCAGGTCAACAGGGCCGGGTACATCACGCAGACTGCGATAGGTCTGATGACCAAGAATTTCTGGTACGGAAGGATTAATCAGATAAATAGCACCGGGGAAGCCGCCAGCCATTAATTGCCGGGCGGCCACATTGCCCCACTTTTGGGGGGCACGAGATGCGCCCAGTATAGCAACTGAGCGCGGCTGAAAGATTTCCTCTAAACTGTAGAGTTGTGGTTTCATTCATCATCCTCATCATCAGTAAATTGTTGTGAGCCACGTTCGCGTTGCTGGCGTAGAAGTTCTTCCACGCCGCGAATCAGTGTATCGGCGCTGGGCAAGGGGCCTGTGCCGGGCACGATATCAGGATTGGGAAAGCTATCGTCATCATCGTCAATGTCGCTATCATCCACCTCGTCATCCACCTCGTCAAGATTGGCGAACTGCTCTTCCAGGCGGCGAACATAGGCACTGGCATCCGGGTCTCTGGCAACTAAGCGTGTGATCTGCTCCTCGAAACGGGTGGCATCGGTCTGGATGTCTTGCAGGTTCAAGCCGAGGGAGAGAAAGGTATTCAGAGCAGTGAGCAGGGCGGATGTGACTTTGATGTTGGGAGATGCCGCCAGGTAGTGTGGTGCGGCACCCCACAGGCTGGCAGCGGGAATACCTGCTTGCTCACAGGCATTTTGCAGCACGCCGACGATACCGGTTGGGCCTTCATAGCGCGATTGACGGATATTGATAGCGCGCAGGCGTTCAACCAGTTCTGGTGTTGTTGCTGTTCCTGTGATTGGTACCGGGGAGGTGTGGGGAATGTCGGCCAGTAAAGCGCCAAGGAAGACGACTTCGGAGGCTTGTAGAAGCTGACAAACCTCAAGGAAAGCTGTACTGAATGTCTTCCACTTGAGTTGTGGTTCCGCGCCTTGCACTAGCACGATATCGTGTTCCAAAGCCGGTTCTACATGTGCATAGAACTGATTGCTGGGCCAGATGATGGTGCGCTGCTGGGCATCAACAAATTTGGCGGTTGGGCGTGTCTCTGTGTAGACAAAGAACTCCTCAGAATCGATGTCGGCGAATCTGGTAGGTTTCCATTTATCCCGTAGAAACTTAATGGTTGTGGTTGCAGCGTCTGCCGCATCATTCCATCCTCCGAAGGCGACAATGAAGACCGGGTCACGGAGTATGGGATGTGTTGTATATTGAACATATGTCATTGTTATACCTCTTTGCTTGCCCGGTAGTGCGTGCCTACATTTACGTGGTACCATTCTATCATAGTTGGAAAGAGGTAGGTAAAGCACGCGGAACGCGAAACTCTGAACACACGATGCGCGTGGTGCCCACTCTAGTTGACAGCAGGGGCGACCGCAGGGATCGCGTCTACTATCCCGATGCAATAGATGACATAATAATGCACGAGGCAGCAGGGGCGACCGCAAGGATCGCGCCCTCTATACTGATGCAATGGACGATATAATGACGTACCCGATACATATATTATACGCGGATCGGCATATGCTGTTGCTGAACAAGCCAGCAGGGATTGTGATGCACCCGACCTATAAACATGTTGATGGCGATACGCTCTGGGATGCGCTGCTGAGCTATCTTGCACGACAGGAGGTAGAGGTGTGGACACCACCTGAGTTAGCGGATGAGCCGGAGTGGAGTCAGGCTCCAGAGCATGTGCGTGTGTTGCTGCGGCAGGTGCGCTATAAACGTCTGATGCGCGAGGAGGGGCCGTTGCCGCGTCCGTGCTTGTTGCATTGTTTGGATAAAGATACATCGGGAATTGTTGCGCTGGCGCGTACTGAGCGAGCGCGGCGATTTTTAAGCCGTCAGTTTCACGAACATACGATTGTGAAACGCTATCTGGCAGTAGTGGCGGCGGGCAGTCCTGGTTGGGCGAGGCCGCGCACGTCTTTTACGCTTACACAAACAAGCGCGAACGGACGGACATTGTCCTGGGCGCTTGCTGATGCGACATTCGATTTGAGCCGAGTTGAGCCGATGGAGGAATTGTTGTTGTGCGGTGCTTTGCAGCGTGATCCTGAAGATCGTCGGCGCTGTATTGTGGGGTCTGATGGGCAGGAGGCCGCAACAGTTGTGCGTGTGCTGGCTCACGTGGGCGGCTACACGCTGTTGGAGGCGCGACCGGTGACGGGGCGCACGCACCAGATACGCGCACATCTTGCCGCGCTGGGCTATCCCATTGTAGGGGATCAGACGTATAGCTTGCCTGATTCTAAGGAGGCGATCTTCCTGGAACGTCAATTTCTGCACGCTTACAGCTTGACGCTGCGGCGTTATCCCGATAATACACTTTGTACTTTTACTGCACCGTTGGCAGATGATCTGGTAGCATGGTTAGAGCGTGCTATGCCGGAAGCGACAGGAGTGTTTCATGCCTATACAACCCAATTCACCGAATCAATCGTATCCTGCTAACACGGGGCCACTGGCGGATTTAAGCGAGGAAGAGAAGAGAAAACGCCTTGACGCGATGGTGAAAATCTGGCAGAGCGATACCGAGCGTCGATTGGAACGCGAAGGCTATCGCAACTTTCTGAGCTGGGCTGGTCTGGACGAGTATCGCTATGCTGTCTGGCTGCGTTTCCCGGAGTGGGAGCGTAGCGCGGTCGTGGGTCAGATATTGACGCTACGACGTTCGAGCAGTGGTGCGCCTGAAGACCCGGCGCTTTTTAGTGTCTGGCGGCGTGATCCTTTGCTCAAACAAATGCCAGATTGGAAACGGCATCTTCCGAATGAGAATGTGTTTGCGCTTGTGGTCTGGTTGACTCCTGGAGGGCTGGGAGAGGGGATGAAGTGGGCGGTTGCCATGCCTAAAGAGCTAATTCGCCGCTATCGTTCGGGATGGCCTACACAGCAGGAATGGGTTAATTGGACACGCTCGTTTGATTGGCTCGCAGTTGCGGTTGGCTTTATTCGCGTTATGCTGGATAGTCTGGAGGAAGAGGTGTAGGTTATCCTGATCATAACTGGCTATATAGACAGGAATATTTTGCTAGATAGAGCGGTAATGGCCTCTGAGCGTGGAGCGCATCCCGTAGTATACTTGTAGTCTTATCCCAAAGGTAGGGAAAATGGCTGTAGAACAGTTTTAACGTTTATTGTTAATTATCTCATCTATACTATGCTGAAGGATCGTAGGGATGAGATAGACTGGATGCGTTCTGTGAGGGTAAGTATGACTCCGAAACAAAGAATTCAGCGAGGGAGTAATGAGAAGGTAACTCCTCTTGTTTTATTTAGAGCGTGTATGGCGTGGTTGCCTCTGTGGAAGCCTGGCTTCTTCTATCGGGGAACGCGGAAATATGTTTACGTCCATGCTGACAACGTATTGGCGACAATAGTCATCTGCTTGTTACTGGTAGGGTTCTCGGCTTGCGGCCAGAAAGCGGTGGTAGCAACTGATTCGATGCCGACGCTTTCACCGGTGGTTGTTACGCCGACGCCTACCTCTGTGGCGCTGGCGACAGCTTCACCGTCTGGGAGTACGGCGGCGGATGCAGACTGGACTACTTACCATTTAAATAATTTGCGCACGGGATATGTGGCAAGTACGCCCGATCCGCATAGTCTGTCGAAGGCATGGAGTGTGCAGCTTGATGGGGCGGTTTACGCGGAACCCCTGGTGGTGGGTGACCATGTGATAGTAGCGACGGAAGGTGATTCACTCTATGCGCTTGATCCCCAAACGGGAGCAGTGCAATGGCATACAAATGTGGGGACGCCGGTACCTCTGAACTTGCTACCATGTGGAGATATTAATCCGTTGGGCATTACCGGCACGCCTGTCTATGATCCGGCGAGCGGTCTGGTGTTTGCGGTGGCCGAGATTAATCCAAACGCACCAGTGCATATTCTCGTGGGTGTGAATGTGAATAGTGGGCGTGTTGTGGTGCGGCGCTCGGCGGATGTGGGCGGTATGGACCCGCGTGCGCATCAACAGCGTGGTGCGTTGACGCTGGCAAACGGGATGGTGTATATCCCTTATGGTGGTCTGGCGGGTGACTGCTCTGATTATATCGGGCGTATTGTTGCTTCTCGCACGGACGGTCAAGGGCCGTTGTTGTCCTATACGGTGCCGACGCCGCGCGAGGGAGGCATCTGGACGCCCCCTGGAGCCTCGGTAGATGCAGCGGGCAATCTCTATGTTGCGGTGGGCAATGGAGCAGCGACCGGCGGGAATTGGGATCATAGCGATTCTATTCTGAAACTTTCGCCGACGTTAGAGTTAGAAGATGCCTTTGCGCCTGCGACGTGGGCCAGTGAAAATGCGAATGATGAAGACCTGGGGTCACAAGGGCCTGTATTGTTGCCCAATGGTTTCATTTTTACGGCGGGGAAATCCGGTAGGGGTTATACGGTACGTGCAACAGCGTTAGGAGGTGTTGGTGGACAGGTGGATGGAAGGACGGTGTGTGTTTCTTTTGGTGGTGCATCTGTCGTTGGTACAACAGTTTTTGTGCCGTGTACCAACGGGGTGCTGCAATTGATCGTTGATAACAACGGGCAGATGCATTTGGGATGGCATACCTCTAATATCATTAATGGTTCACCGGTTGTGGGTGGTCATACTGTGTATAGTCTTGGAAACGGGACGCTCTATGCGCTGGCGATGAACTCAGGACAGCTTGTTGCGGAGCTAAACGTGGGGCAAGCCACTCGTTTTGCAACGCCTACCATCTCTGGTACGCGCATTTTTGTGGGTACTTACGCAGGTATTACCGCCGTTAATATCGCTTGAAGCCAGGAGCTAGCTATGAGCATCAAGTTGGCGGCATAAGTACAGTGCGAAATCTCTTTCCTGTACTCTGCCGCCAACTTGATGTTTTATATCTTATGTGTCTGTGGAAATGGATAGTTCTCTGTGGATTAGATCACAGCTTTGCGAAAGGGCAATCCGTGTGCCTGTTTATGGCGTAGATAATAACAGGTTAATGTTCGCTTGATGCTTCTGATGCTGGCCGCTAATCTCCTTTGAAGAGGATAGGCCGATGGGCGGTATTTTTGTAGTCGGGCCTACAGAACTATACCGATTTACACCTTATGCTTGGAGAAGTGAGAGGGCATGGCACTTTTTAATTACAAAGAAACAAGTATTCTCTCTTGAAGAAAGGATGGGTATGGCAAGTCAGGTTCTTACCACGACTATTACGCGCCGTCTTGATCGATTACACTGGAGTCGTTTTCACACGTTGATTACTGCTGTACTGGGCATTGGTTGGTTGCTGGACGCTTTTGAGGTCAATATTGTTGGGAGTGTCTTGGGCATCATTCAATCGGTCTTCCATCTGAATGGCATTGAGGCATCCTGGGTAGTGAGTATCTGGTTGATAGGTATTATGGTGGGTGCAATTCTCTTTGGCTATCTGGCAGACCGTTTCGGACGCAAGCGACTCTTTGTGGGGACGTTGCTGCTATACTCGATCTGTACTGTTTTGAGTGCCTTCTCGCCGAACTACGCTGCTTTGATGCTCTTCCGTTTTCTCACGGCGATTGGTGTTGGTGCAGAATATACCGCGATCAATTCAGCTATCAGTGAGTTTATTCCGCCGCGACGACGTGGGAGTGTGAATGGGCTGGTGATGAATTTCTGGCCGGTGGGAGCGATGATTGCCGCACTGGTGAACCTCTTTCTGATCAATGCTCTAGCGCCTGCCATTGGTTGGCGTCTGGGTTTCGCTGTTGGAGCGATTGCCGCAGTCTTTGTGGTGTGGATGCGACGTAGCTTGCCGGAATCGCCGCGCTGGTTGCTAACGAAGGGGCGTGTGAAGGAAGCGGAAGAGGTTATAAAGGATATTGAGGAACGTGCTGGTCAGAGTGCAGGTGATGAGCTGGAACCCATTGTTGTTGATGGGACGGAGGCACAGCCGATAGTACAGCAGATTGTGGAACTGTTGAGGGAGTATCCGGGACGGCTCGTGCTTGGTTGCCTGCTTGATCTCTCAGAAGCTTTTGGCTACTACGGTATGTTTGCTTTTCTGGCCCTGGCGGTACTTCCAGCGGTAAACATTCCAGCTACCTCAATTCCCTGGTTCTATTTCCTGGGCAACGTGGGTGCCTTTTTTGGAGGACTGTGCATGTTGCTGGTGATAGATAGGCTTGGGCGCAAGATTACTGTGCCAGTTTTCTACGCGCTGGCGGCGGTGACGACGGTGCTACTCGCGCCTGCGACGGCGACGCATAGCAGTCTGGTGGTATTGCTGGCCTTTCTGATTTCCAACTTTTTCGCAACGGGGGCGTGGACGAGTGCCTATCCAACTTTTTCTGAGATTTTTCCCACGCATTTGCGCTCGACAGGGATCGGGCTGTCGATTGCGGTGGGGCGGATTGGAGCAGCTTTGAGTGCGCCTTTATTGCTGTGGATCGTGGGATGGGAGGGTATTGCAGGCGCGTTAGTGACGTTGGGGGCGCTCTGGCTGGTCGGCGCAGTTGCTATGATCCCCTGGTATTTTCGTGGAGTGGAGGGTGCCGGTATGCCACTGGAGAAGATGGTGTGCTTGCCTGCCGAAGCTGTTGGTGACTAGTTATTAGATGTTAGTATTGCGCTCTTTGTGATGGCACAATGGGCGCAGGAATGAAAGGAGCGGGCGATGCCCCGACAAGCGCGTAGCCTCACCACGCGGTCATCAGCGGTAATGAGTCCTGATCCACCGATATTGCCGCTGATTGCGCTGGATACGTTGTGGCTGCAAGTGACGGGTACACTATGTAATATTGCCTGCCGTCACTGTTTTATCACGTGCGGTCCGAAAAATCGCACGCACGAGATGATGAGTGTTGAGCAGGTGCGTGAGGCACTTGAGCAGGCTGACCAGTACGGTGTGCGCGAGTATTATTTTACGGGAGGTGAGCCGTTTTTACATCCTGAGATAAAGACACTGATTATGATGGCGCTGAAGCTGGGGCCGTTGAGTATTCTGACAAACGGCATTCTGATCGATGATGCAATGGCGGCATGGTTGGGAGAAATCTTTCGTACATCGTCTTACACGCTGGACTTGCGCGTCAGCCTGGATGGGTGTACGGAGCAGGAAAATGATCAGATACGCGGTAAAGGGACGTTTCGGCGGATTCTGACGGGGATAGCTTGTCTGGCGCGGCATGGTCTGAATCCTGTCATTACCGTGACGGAGTTGCATCAGAAGCTGCACGTGAATCAGGAGCGCGTGGCCTTTGTTGAACTGCTACATTCGCTGGGACTGGATCAGCCGCGCTTGAAGTTTTTACCTACGTTTCTGCTGGGACGTGAGGAGCAGCGCACACGGCCCTACCGTGAGGATGAGTTGCTGCACGAGGGCGACCTGCGCGAGGGCGAAGAAGAGCGGCTGCAATGTAGCAGTTGTCGTATGGTGACTGCGAACGGCGTCTATCCCTGTCCGCTGCTGATTAATGTACCTGGCGCGAGGATGGGAGCGACGTTGCAGGATGGGATGCGTCCTGTGGCGCTTGCCTGGCAAGCCTGCTATACCTGTCATCTCTACGGTGTCACGTGTCGAACCTGAGCAAAGAGGATGCTGTCATACGAACAGAGCGGAGGAAAGCTAGTTTTATGGAACGTCCACCTGTACAGGTACTACCAGAGACGGAGCGGCTAAGCTGCATTGCGGTGTTTGGAGGATGCTATAACAACTATTTAGCGCTGGAGGCGACGATTGCCGATGCGCGACGGCGTGGAGCGCAGGCGTTATTCTGTCTGGGCGATATGGGTGGCTTTGGCCCGTATCCTGACCGGGTGTTTCCGTTGTTGTGGAAGAACGAGGTGTTCTGTATTCAGGGTAACTACGATCACAGTATCGGGAATCGGTTGAACGATTGTGCCTGCGGCTATACTGACCCGCGCGATAACTATTATGCGCAGATCAGCTATGACTATACGTTTACACACACTTCTGAGCTGTATAAGGACTGGCTGCGCGATTTGGCACCGCAATGCCGTTTTACGTTCGCCAATCGACGACTGTTGCTGGTACATGGTTCGCCGCGACGGGTGAATGAGTTTCTGTGGGAGTCTACGTCGCCTGATCGCTTTCTGATCAAGCTGCTGGATGATTACGAGGCTGACGTGCTACTGTGTACGCACACGGGCATTCAGTGGAAGCGAGAATTGCCAGATGGGCGTCTGGTGGTCAATGTTGGAGCTATCGGGCGTCCGCCTAATGACGGCAAAACAACGGTCTGGTATGCTCTGCTGACGGCACTGCCGAGGGAGCAGTTGACAGACCCTTATCTGATGTGTGAATTGCTACCTGTCGCATATGATTATGAGCGGCTGGCCGCCGATATGCGAGAGGAGAAGTTGCCAGAGGAGTTCATCGAGACGATAGTGAGTGGATGGTGGACGACTTGCCTGGAGATATTGCCGCATAAGGAACGGAGTAGAGGTCGCTATTAGCTTGATTGAGCATCCGTAAAGCGGGTGAGGAAAAGGAGACTTATCGTGATAGAGGTTTTGAAGCAGACACGCAGTATCTGTCCCACGTGTGGTGAGATTGTACCCGCGACCTATGAGGTACGCGCCAACGAGCGGGTATTTTTTAGTCGCACCTGTTCTGTACATGGGACACTCGATACCGACCTTGGGCAACAGGCCGCTTTCTATCGCCGTTCCTTTGAGATTGAGCGTCTGATGATTGAAAGGTATGGTGATGGAGGAGATGCAGATATTTCGCGTGGACTATCGCCATTTCCTCTGCGCAAGCCTGCCGGCCTGGCGATTCTGGAGATTACTGAGCGTTGTAATCTCACCTGTCCTATGTGCTATGCCTTTTCCAGTCCCTCTGAGCGAGATTACACGCTGGAAGAGATCGAGCGACGCCTGGATCAGTTGATAGAGGTCGAGGGCAAAGGGATTTCGTTGCAACTCTCTGGGGGTGAGCCGTCGGTGCGCAAAGACCTGGAGCAGATTGCCGCGATGGTGAAGCGGAAGGGTTTTGCGCACCTGGAAATGGTGAGTAATGGCATTCGGCTGGCGCGCGAGGCTGATTTTGCCGAAAAGCTGGTGCGGTGGGGGTTTACGTCGGTCTATCTTCAGTTTGATAGCACGCGGCGCGAGGATATTCTGGCGTTGCGTGGTGAGGATCTGTGGGATGTGCGCGAGAAGGCGATAGCTGCGCTTGAGCGAGCCAAGTTGCCTTCGACGCTGGCGGTCTCGCTGTATGATGGTCTGAACACGGATCAGATTCAGCAGGTGGTGCATTTTGCATGGCAACATCCTGATACGGTCTGTGCAATTGCCTTCCAGGCAGCAACACCTTTCGGGCGCTTTGAGGTGCGGGATGAAAATGGGCAGGTGCGCGTGCCGCGCAAACTGCGCATGCCGGAGATTCTCCAGTTGATTGAGCAGCAAACGGGTATTTCACAGGATTTGTTCTTTCCGGTGGGAGAAGGCTCGCCGCTCTGTAATGCCTTCACGTTGCTCAAGTATACGAAGGATGGCTACAAGCCGATGGCTCCTAATTTCACGTTGAAGGAGTTTATGGATGTGATGGGGCCACGGCCTAATATGACCTTGCGTGTGCTGACCCAGGGCCGTTCTGCTGTGTTACCATATATTGTGACGAACGTAGGAGGTAGCCTCAAACTCATTAAGACGCTCTGGCCGCATATCGGTACCGACCCTTCGTTCTGGACGAATCGTAAGACGCTCACGTTGTTCGTGAAGCCCTTTATGGATGAGAGCGATATCGATATGAGCCGTATCGAACGTTGCTGCTTCCATAACGCTTCGCCCAGGGGGGTGATGTCCTTCTGCGCCCTCAATGCACGTATGCGCCCGGCGCAGCCACATGCGCCGGAGAGCGTCTTTGTGCCTCTGCCTACGCGACGCGCTAAGGGGCAGCCTGTTGGAGACTAGCAGGTTGCTTACCGGGAATCGTGTGCCGAAGCTTAATGTAGCACAGGTGTGGGAAATTACCACACGTGCATCGAAGGCGATGCCTGGTGAAATTGTGATGCAGCAATAAAAGGAGGCATGGCGGGTTTGAGCGAAAGTAAAGTCTTAATACACATTATCATGGATGTGGAGGAAATGCCTGGTTTGATGAAACCTTGACGGAGGTTTCGCGTAATCATAAATTGATGTGTTTTTCTGTTCGCATCAATTTAGCCGCGAATCTTTTGAAGGGAAATAAACATGCTGAATAGTTTAGGGCACGCGCTCTATCGCTGGCGATTGATAGTGTTACTTACCGCGTGTGCGCTCACGTTTGTGGCCGCTATTTATGGTAGCGGCATTTTTCATGCTTTAAGTGGGACGACCTCGATTGTGGACCCCAACAGTCAGTCTGCGCAGGCACAAATGTTGCTTGATAGCAAGCTTAATACCGGTTCTGTAGATGTGGTTATTTTGATGAGCAGTCCATCGCTACGAGTTACGGACCCTGCTTTCGCGCAGGCGGCACTTCGGTTGATTGATCGGCTCAAGAGTCGGCCAGAAGTCCACTCAATTACCTCGTATTATTTGACACACTCGGCAGATTTTATTTCACATGATGGGCATGAAACATTAGTTTTGCTGCAACTCACGACGGAGCAGAGTCAGGAGAAGAGTTATGCTGCTATTGCGCCGTTGATTACTTCATCGGTGCTGCGGCTGCAAGTGGGAGGTAGTGTTGTGGCCGACCAGCAGTTCAGCGCGCAGGTGAGTAGCGACCTGGCGCACGCGGAAAGCGTTGCTTTACCGATCACGCTATTATTGTTGGTGTTTATTTTTGGCGGATTAGTGGCGGCGATATTGCCATTATTGCTTGGAGGGGTAGCTATTGCTCTGGCTTTTGCGCTGTTACGAATTTTAGCGAACTTTCTGGATGTATCAAGTTTTGCGATTAATGTGACCTCGTTTATTGGCCTGGGGCTGGCTATCGATTACTCACTCTTCATCGTGACCCGCTTCCGAGAAGAGCTGGTCATTGATGAAGGTGATGTGCAGAGGGCCTTGCAGCGCACGATGGCGACGGCGGGGCGCACGATTCTGTTCTCCGGCCTGACTGTTGCTACCAGCTTGATAGCGTTGTTGCTCTTCCCTGAGATATTGTTGCGTAGCATCGGGATTGCTGCGATTGCCACAGCGTTGATGTCGATGCTGGCGGTGTTGCTGGTTTTGCCGACGTTGCTAGCCCTGCTGGGAAGACATGTGAACGCGCTCTCGTTCCGCCGCTTGTTCAGGAGGACACGGCGGGCGGAAGTGCGGCGAGGTTTCTGGTACCGACTCTCGTACTTTGTGATGGGCTGGTCGATACCGATTACAGTGATGACGATAGCATTGTTGCTCTTTCTGGGTTCGCCCTTTCTGCGGGCTAAATTTTCCACTGCTGATGAGGGTATGCTTCCGCCCGATGCCTCTTCGGCTATCGTGCTGAGTCATCTGAAGCATGATTTCACCAACCAGAACGATACAGAGATTGATATTGTCGTGCGAACTCGTGGTGATGCCACTACGGCTAGCAATCTGAGCCTGCTGGCGACATACACACAGCGCATTCAGAAACTCACGAATATCGCCAGTATTACCAGTCTGGTGAATGTTGATCCGCGCCTGACGCTGGCGGAGTACCAGCAAATCTATGCACATCCGGCGGAGAATCCGCAGGTGTCCGCAGTGGCGAGCCAGTTGGCGAACCATAATCTCTCGAAGGTTATTGTCATGACCAATGCGGCCTTCGATTCAACGGAGGCAGTAATGTTGGTGAAGCAGATACGGGCTATCGCGGCTCCCGGCGGCTTGACGGCACTTGTAGCAGGAAAGACGGCGGAGCAGATGGATTTGTTTGCCAGTTTACGAGCCACGATTCCTTATGCCTTACTGGTGATGGTGGGAGCGATCTTCCTGTTACTCTTTTTGATGACCGGTTCGCTTGTGATGCCTTTGAAGGCCGTAATTCTGAATATTCTCTCACTTTCGGCTACTTTTGGCGGTCTGGTCTGGATTTTTCAGGAGGGCCATTTGCATTCCCTGCTCGGTTTCCAGTCGGTGGGTAGTCTGGATAGCACACAGCCGGTGCTGATTTTTGCGATTGCTTTTGGGCTATCAATGGATTATGAGGTTTTTTTACTATGCCGTATCAAGGAGCAGTTTGACGTGACGGGTGATAATCGTGAGGCGGTGGCGACAGGTTTGCAACGGACGGGGCAACTGATTACAAGCGCGGCTCTATTGCTGGCAATTGTGGTGGGTGCGTTTGCGACTTCGCACCTGTTAGAGATTCAACAGATTGGTCTGGGGGTAGCAATTGCTATTTTGATGGATGCGACACTGGTACGCATGCTACTGGTGCCATCGATGATGAAGTTGCTCGGTACCTGGAACTGGTGGGCACCGCGCCCATTGCAGGTATTGCAACGACGTATTGGCCTGAATGAAGGAGGCGAGGTAGTGGACGAGGAAACATCTGTGCATGAAACGGTAGAGATTTCATAAGGTGGTGGCATCTCTATCATGAGAACTTTCACATGATCTTCCAATATAGTTCCAACGAAGTGACCTTATACTCATGATCGTCGGGCGGAGGCGTTAACGATAGTACAGCGATTAAAGCGCGAGCTGATCGTCGGATCGCTGCTCTTCTTTGGTACGACTGGCACATTAATCGCGGGCCATACGTTCGGGTTCACGCTGGCGGCACAGAGCGTGCATAGTACGACTCCCCCCACAACGGTTAGTGCTACAAAAACTGCCACCGCTACCAGCACGACAGCGAACAGTACCTAGACGCAAAGCGGTGGTTATAGTTTTGGATCATCCAGCAGATGCGCGCCGAACGGGTGATGGCACCGGTGCTGATAGCAATGCAGTAGAGCTTTTTGGTGAGATCGTCCTTACAACAAGACGGCGCGGGAAAGCCCCGCTCTTTCAAGGCGGGGATGAGAGCGCCGTTCCTTGTTGGAGAGAGGTGTGGGGGGAATTGTTGACAAGGATGTTATATCGACTATACTATCTACATGAGTGAGGAAAAATACATTCATGAACAGCATAGGGTTCACCATCTCCTCTCTTACATTATCTTCTGTCCGAAGCGACGGCGCAAGGTACTGGGAGGGGAAGTCGCTGACCGTTTGCAAAAGATTATTCAGCAAGCAGCAGAGGAACAAGGATGGCAGATTGTAGAGCTGGCTATCCAACCAGATCACGTGCATCTCTTCATTCAGACGAACCCCTATACATTGTCTACCGATATCGTCCGGCGTATCAAAGGGCGTTCCTCTCATCTGTTGCGGGAAGAATTTCCCCACTTGCTGAAACTTCGCTCTTTGTGGACTGGGGGCGGAAACTCATGGGTTGCTGTGGCCGTCATGAAGAACGAAGGTGGAGGGAGAGTGCTTGCCACATGTGCTCGCACGATGTTGTTGATGGGTTTGCCGAGAGTGGCTAAAGCTTGCAAGAGGACACCAGCGACCGGTTCGAGGTGGCAGCGTATGGGACGTATAGACGGTGAAGAGGTGCGTACCCAATCGATGATGGTGGCGGGCAAGAGTTGGGAGGGATGGCGAAAGACACCCCCGGCCAGTACCAAAGGGAAAGATGTACCTTCGAGGCCAACGCGACGAGCGGCGGCCTGGGCGTATTGTCCCAGCGCTCGACCATGCTCACGCACAATGGTGAGCGCGACAGCATCACCGGCTTGAGCCTCATCTAAGAGGATGGGGGCCAGATAGCGTACTTGTTTGAGAGGGCGTATTGCGCGGCTGGTAAATAGATGGAGAACCTCTTCTACTGTATTGAGCTGGAAAAAGTCGAGGACCCGCTGCGTGAGCGAGGTAGGTGGCTCGATGCCCAGTTCGGCGCGGTAAATGGCATTCAGGGTTTTCTGGCCCAGGTGCCCTCCTCCCCCTACCTGATTTTGCCAGGTACTTGAATGCCAGACACGTCCGTCAGGAGCGCGCGCGCCGGTACATGCGCCAGTGCCACAGACTACTGAGACACCGATGCCGTCTGATGTGGCGGCATACAGAACACCGAGAGCATCATTCTGTACGTGAATGATGTGACCAAAACTACGTGCCTGCATGGCGTTATGTAAGAGAGTAATGTCTTCGGGCCAGTCAGCTCCTGCCATATTGAAGACGGAGCAAGCCAGTTCGTCGGCGCTGATTCCGGCATCATACAAAGCTTTTGTGACTGTTTCCTCGATGTGATGGAGCGCGGCGCTGACGGTGTCGTGGTGCTCTTCGTCGGGAGGGGTGTTGTAGATATCTGTGCAGCCGCCGCGTGCCGCGCTTAGAATGATGCCATCCGTATTTGCGACCAGTGCGACGGTCTTGGTATTGCCACCATCGACCGCGAGTACATACTGCATTGCGGCTCTCCTCTTAGTGTAGCAGGCGTTCAGGAAGATAGCGACAGTGTGCGGCGGCCATCTCGTCGTAGAGAGCTTCGGCGGTGTGTAGCGAAAGGACGAGGGGATGACTGGCTAGGGCGCGAATGGCGTCAATGCGGCGACCGCTCCAGGCAGCTTCGGCGGTGAGCGCCTGGTATTCGGCCAGCATCTGTACAAGACCCAGGAGATGGCGGGGCAAATGTCCTTGAACTAAGGGAGTAATGCCATTGTGATCCACGTAGCCAACGGTTTCAACGACGAGATCGTCGGGGAAGTCCGCGAGGGAGCCGTGATTGGGAACGTTCACGTAGAGAATTTCTTTACGATCATTATAGATAGCGTCCATAACGTCGATGGCCAGCTCCAGTTCGTTGATGCCGCCACGTGAGCGAGATGGATCGAGTTCAGGAAGCTCGTGCGCGGCCTGTTCACGATAATGTGCCCAATAGTCATTGGTATGCGCCATAATATCCTGGGCGCGTGTGGTTGGCTTTTGCCGCAGTTCGGCTAATATTTCGTCTTTAAAGTAGTAGTACTGGAAGTAGTGATTGGGTAGCGCGCCCATCGTACATGCCAGTTGGAGCATGCGCAAGTCTTGTCGCGGCAGGGTAGGAGTGTGTTGCTGCTGTACGTAAGCCTCTTGTAGTAACGCGATAAAATCCTGGCCATTATAGAGGTGGCGCACCGACCAGGAACCGTGATTCAGGCCAACGGATACAGCGTCCAGGAATTGTGGATTCAGACCGAGCAAGCGTGTGAAGTAGTTATTAGAGTCGATAGGGCCTTCACAGAGAGAGACGGTGGGAATGGTGCTGTGATGTGTAATAGCTTCGGAAACGATATTGATAGGATTGGTGTAGTTGAAGAGGCGGGCTTTGGGGCAGCAGGCTTCCATATCGGCGATTATCTCTTGCATGATATGGATTGAGCGCAAGGCCATAAAGAAGCCACCAGGCCCCTGGGTTTCCTGACCAATGATGCCATATTTGAGCGGGATGCTCTCATCCAGGTAACGTGCCTCAAAACCGCCGGGGCGAAAACTGGTGAGGACGGCATCACAGTCGCGTAAGCCGTCGCGACGGTTAGTGGTGATGGTGATTGTCAGGTCGAGGCCGCGCGCACGGGCCATCTTCTGAGCGATGGTCTGGACGATAGAGAGATGCTCTTCGTCGAGATCGATGAGTACAACCTCGGAGCCATCAAAGTTTTCGCCTTGCTGGACGAAGGAGGCCATAGTGCCTGCGGCGCGTGTGCTGCCGCTGCCAATATATGCGAGCTTGATGCGGGCCATCAGAAAAATCCTCTCCAGGTTAAGGGTTAGTGGGCTTTTATTGTACGAGGAAGAGATAGTGGCTGTCAATAATGCTGCGTGCTATGAAAATTTGAGAGGAGTAGTGCGCATTCTATGAAAAGGTGACTCCTTCAAAGCGAGCCGGAGGAGTCGCCTTTTTATCATTCTTTAGTAGAATAGGCAGATTTAGAGAGCACCGGTGCTGCGCATCAGGCCGCCGTCGATGAAGAAGGTTGAGCCGGTGACGTAGGAAGAGGCGTCGGAGGCCAGGTAGACAGCGAGTTTGGCAATTTCTTCGGGCTGACCGACGCGATGGAGCGGAATTTCGTCGAGGAGGGCTTGCCATTTCTTCGGGTCTGCCTTGACATCGGCGTCGATGGGGGTATCGACGGCACCGGGACCGATGTTGTTGACAGTGATGCCGTAGGGAGCCAGTTCGAGACAAATAGTGCGCATGAGCATACGCAAGCCGCCTTTGGCACAGCAGTAGGGGACGTTTTGTGGCATGGGCAGGTCTTCATGCACCGATGAGATGTTAATGATGCGACCGGTGATTTTGCGCTTGACCATTTCGCGAGCCGCGAGCTGGGCGCAGAAGAAGGGGCCTTTGAGGTCGATGCTCAGCACACGATCATACTGCTGTTCCGTTACATCAAGGAAGGGGCTGTGAATTTCCATGCCAGCATTGTTGACGAGAATGTCAAGCTTGCCGAATTGTTCGACGGCTTGCTGGATGAGATGGGAGGCCTGCTGGTATTGTGAAACATCGGCCTGGATAACAATAGCTTTGCCGCCATTGCTGGTAATGGTCTGGTGAACCTCTTCAGCTTTATCCTGCGCGTGGGCATAGTTGATGACGACTGAAGCGCCCTCACGGGCGAATTCAATGGCGATGGCGCGACCAATGCCACTGTCTGACCCGGTGATGACGGCGACTTTTTGTTCTAGTTGCATTGTTCAAATGTCCTTTCAGTTTTTTCACGATCTTCTGTAGAGTCTATTTCTCTAGTTTTAAGACGTGAAGAGGTTGGTGTCAGTTTCAGGCAAGAAGCGTAGGAAATAGCGGCCTCTTGCTTTATTCGTCGTGTTCTTTGAGAAAGACCTGTCCAGGCGAGGGGTGTTCTGTCGTGTGTTGTTCCATGGTGGGAGGGTGCGCGCGTTCCAGGGGCAGGTGTTGATGATGATAGAGGCGATTGGAGAGCATGGCATGATTAGCGGTCATAGCGACTTGCATGGATTCTATAAGATGTTCGAGTTGTTGGAGGCCGGTGAAGAGTTCTTGCAGGTTGATGGTGTGATGCATAGAGGCAAGGTCGGGGTTATAGGTATGGAGTTGTTCTTGCGTCAAGTCATCGCGTATCTCATGCAGGCGAGCGGAGACGTAGTGTTCCAGGTTGGCGACGGCAGTGCGCAAGGAGTTGTCCAGCACAGAGATTCGTTCATCCAGGACTTTACCGATGACATCCACGAAATCTTCCCAGGGCAGTTCTGTTTGTACTTCAATAGCCTCGAATCCTGGCTGACTTTCGTGTTCTTGCAAAGGCCCTGTTTGTTGTGCGGGGCGATGTGTCTGTTGCAGGAGTTGTTCGACAGCGAGCAGATGGGCGGCCAGGGTGCGCTCGATTAATGATTCCATTTGTTGTTGGTGGTGGTGTTGCCGTACCATGATCTCGTGGCTGAGGCGCTGAGACAGGTGAGGTTGTAGTTTTTCCAGGTTTTTTATAACTGTTTCACCAATTGTTTGCTGTTGTTCTGTCTGTCCTTGCGTCAGGATGCGGAGAATGTCCTGGTGCTGCTGGGCGAGTTGTTGCTCAAGAGCGTTGCGAAGATACAGGATATGTTGTTCAAAGGAATGCTCTAGCTCTAGACGTTGCTGAGCAAGCTTTTGTTCGACAATAGTGTTTAGTGCCTGGATTTCGTCTTTTGTAAATGTCATCAATAAAGCCCCCTGTGCTTGTGTGTCTACCCGTTGCATGGCTGCCGATGCCTGGCGGATATGGCTGGTACGTAGTATGGTACAGTTGCCGTGTTGTGTCAATACTACAGGCAAACTGGGTAGCTACTTTCGTCATTCACAATGGGAAGAGAAAGATGGGTAATATTGCGTATGTTTTGTGTGTGAACTGAGGCAATGGTTGGACATTAACGGTAGGTGTGGCTATAATGATAGCAGAGTACCACAAAACGAAGCTGTTTTTGATTAGCTCTACTGAAGGAAGAATGTATGCCACGCGCCATTGATTTTCATGTTCACCTGCCGACGACCGAATTTATACAGGTCACACTTGGGCCTTATGCCAGGGCAGCCGAGCGATTTTTCCGCACCGAGGTGAAGCTGAAGGATATAGAGCAGATTGCCGCCGATTACGCGGAACTTGATATGATAGGTGTTTTGCTGGCCTGGGATGCAGAGACCGCGACCGGCTTGCCACCGCTGGGCAATGATTATATTGCGGAGATTGTTAAACGGTATCCGAAGCAATTTGTGGGTTTTGCCAGCGTTGACCCGCATAAAGGGAAAGCGGCCGTAAAAGAGATGGAGCGCGCTATCAAAGAACTGGGGTTGGCTGGCGCGAAATTCCATCCAGGGGTACAGGCATTTTATCCCAATGACCCGACCTTCTACCCTTTGATGGAGAAGATTCAGGAACTGGGGGTACCAGCACTCTTCCATACCGGCACGAATGGCCTGGGTGCGGGTGTGCCAGGGGGTATGGGCATCAAGCTTGATTATACGCGACCCATTTATCTTGACGCACTGGCGGCAGATTTTCCGGGGCTGACGATTATCGGTGCGCATCCTTCCTGGCCCTGGCACGAAGAGATGATTGCGATTATGCAGCATAAGACGAATGTGTTCAATGATCTTTCTGGCTGGTCGCCGAAGTATACGCCGGAGTCGTTGCTGCGCGAGGCGGCGACGCGGCTGCAAGATCGTTTCCTTTTTGGCTCGGACTATCCGTTTATTACGCCGCAACGTTGGATGAAGGATTTTGAGACGCTCAAGATAGAGTTTAAGCCAGAGGTGCGGGAGAAAATTTTCTGGAAAAATGGGCAGAAATTGTTGGCGCATACCGCTATTGGGAATATGCAGTTTTCTTCGTAGACAGGAGCCGATGAGGTAGAGCTGGCGGAAGCACGTCTATGCAAATGGTATTTGGAGCCATGCAGGAACCACGCGCGTTATAGCTAGCTGGCTATGAAGGAGAGATGCTGTGGTCATTACGCTGCTCCTGGTGGGCGTTGCCGTTGGCTTTGCGTGGAATCTGGGAGTGCATTATACCGGGGCGGTGATGGGCATGCCCTATGCGGCGCGTTCGATTGCGCTCTGGCCAGCGCTGATATTGATTGCGATTTTGACTATTCTGGGGGCGACGTTCGCCAGTAGCGGTGTTGAAGCGACTGTGGGGCAACATATTATTAGTGATCAATTGGTGAAGGTGCCTGATGCACTGGTGATCGTGCTGGCCGCCGGATTGTTGACGCTGCTATATAACTATTGGAAGATACCTACTTCGACAATACAGATACTGGTTTTTTGTGTGGTTGGAGTAGGACTGGCGGGGCATATCCCGATTGAGTGGCAGACGATTGGCAGGCTGGCGGTGGTATGGGTATGCGCGCCTGTGGTTGCTTTTGGGTTGGGATTTCTTTTTACTCGTCTGCTCGACTTGCTTGTACCGGTGGAGTTGGCCCGTGCGCAAACGCAGGCGCAGACTGAGGAGGCGGTAGAGATGATGAAAAGCCGCTCCTGGTTTGCGCGAGCGTTTCCGGGGGTAGCGCTTGCTTGGCAGATGGTTTCTGCGAAAAAGGGGTTGGTTTCGCAGGTGACGGTGATTGCGTTGCGTTTTTTGCCGCTCTTGCTGGTATGTGTGGGGATGGCGGCCTCATTCGTACTGGGGGCCAATGATGTGTCGAATGCGACGGGTGTCTTTATCCTGACGCATTTATTTTCGTTCACGCTGGCTGGATTGATTGGAGGCATGGCGATGGCGGTCGGGGCGTTGACGTGGGGACGGCGTATTCTCAATACGGTGGCGTTTGATGTGGTGAAGATGGATCTGACGATGGCGAGCGCGGCGCAGGGAGTGCAGGCGCTGGTGGTACTTGCTGCTGTCATGCTGGGCTTATTTACATCAATGAACCAGGCGTTGATAGGAGCGATGGCTGGTACGGGACTGGCACGGGGCCGTGAGACGGTGCAGCGCAAGCAGATGGTAGGCATTCTACGGGGGTGGCTGATAGGGCCACTTTCTGGTCTGGCGCTGGCCTTTGTTCTTGAATCACTGATGCGGTTTGTGCTTCATCTGGGGTGATGGCATCTGGAGATAGGACACACTAATGAGGTGAGTCTGGCACTCTATCGCTGCCTGGGTTTTGAGCCACATGACTGGCGTTACCTGATGACCAGGTGGGTTGAGCGATAGTCGCGCGTTTGGCTTTGATTACACAGGCAGGCTTCTATATTTATTATAATATTACGTTCTGCGATGCTTGCGGGCCTCATAGGAATAAAGCATGAAGCTGAGATTGGTTCCTACGGCGCAAAGGATGCCTAGACTAATGAAGAAGATACCCCATGGACTGCCTGGATGATCTAAGAAAGCTCCGACGCCGAAGCAGAGCATGGCGAGGCACAGGCAGAGCAAGCCGATACCGATGAGGCGGCTTGAGTGATAGAAATGTGCAGGTTCTTGATGTGAAGGTTTACTCATGGTGATGTTCCCCTGGCTGTTCGGTTGTCCTTAATGTTGAATGTAGTTGGCTAATACGTATTATACATTACACACATGACTGGGACTGAATGTTTCACACAAGGAGATGGTCATGGGATGGGGGTAAAGTAATTCAGTGTTTTACTGGTATATACATCTTGACAACTCAATCAAAACAATGTACGCTATAAGCATGGTAATATTTTTTTCTTGTTCCCGATGGGGGGGTAAGAGTTCTAAATCGGGGTGGTCGGTATAGGGAGAGACTCCAGCAGAAAGGGGGTGGCTCTTCACCAGGAGAGGACACAAGACCATAACACCATGTTGTTCAGGCAGGCAGCATGATGTATTTCCTCATCATATGTATCTCCTCGATAGAACTGTCAGGAGCGAAGAGTTCCTGTCCTGCCTTTGCTCTAATCTAGAGTGCTACGCGGCCTGCAAGGAGGTAGAACATGCCAGGTTACTCGATCTGGACTGCACTTGTGTTAGCTATCTGGGCCTATATAGGTATTGTGACGGCGCTGGGACCCGGCCTCTGGTGGCAAGAGGCGCTCATTTCGGGTTTTGTAACAGGCGTCATTGTGGGTAATATTCCGCTTGGCCTCACCGTTGGCGCGAGCCTAACACTGCTGTCACTTGGTTTGTGGACGTATGGAGGTGCAACTATTCCTGACTTCCAGACAGGAGCGATAGTGGGTACCGCCGTTGGTGCGCTAGCAGGAGGCGGAGGGAACGGGTTTGCCGCAGGGTTTGCGGTTGCCATTCCTACGGCGCTCCTCATGACGCAACTTGATGTCCTGGGGCGCGCGGTTACGACCATTTTCATTCACGGCGCAGATCACTATGTAGAAGAAGGCAATGAGCGCGGCGTAGTGACAATGCATCTGCTAGGGCAACTGCCCTGGGGACTCACACGCGCCATCCCTGTCTTTCTGGCGGTCTGGTTAGGGGCAGGGCCTCTCCAGACGTTGATCAAAGCTGCGCCGACGTGGTTCTCGAATGGGATGGCAGCGGTAGGACACGTGTTGCCGGCATTGGGCTTCGCGCTCTTACTATCCATGTTGCCGCTGAGGCGCTTCTGGCCGTTCCTCTTAATTGGTTTTGTGTTGTTTGCGTATCTGAGTGTACCAATCATTGGTATTGCTATTCTTGCCGTAGCGGTTGGTTTCCTGGTGAATATGGCACAGACAAGGAGTGCGGTCAATGTCTGAGCAGGTAGAAAACGAACTGGCGCAACCGGAGCCGGAACAGGTTGTGTCTGGGCAAGAGGACGTGGCCTCACAAAACGGGCATATTGCCACACTCAGTCCCAAGGTGGTGCGCAGCGCGATGTGGCGTCACCTGATTACGCTCCAGTGGTCGTGGAACTACGAACGTATGCAGGCGCTAGGTTATCTTTATTCAATGCTGCCCGTCATTAACGAGGTCTATAAAGACAAAGCCGAGCGCATCGCGGCGATGAAGCGGCATCTGGTCTTCTACAACACGAACCCACAGGTAGGATCGCCGCCTATCTTTGGAGCGACAGTGGCGCTGGAGGCCCAGCGTGAAGGTGAGGCGGTTGATAGTCTCAAGGTGGGGCTGATGGGGCCGTTTGCGGGTATCGGGGATACCATTCAGGCTATTCTCTATCGCCCGATCATTGCGGTCTTTGCAGCATCGCTAGCATTGGGAGGGAGCTACTTCGGCCCGTTTCTGATTTTCCTCTCCGGTATTCTGTGGACGGTGCTGATGATTCCATTGTTCTACTTTGGCTATCGGCAAGGCATTGGTGTAGCGCAGGAGGTTTCTGCTGAAGGAAGGCTGACGCGCTTGACGGATATGGTCACGATGATGGGTATGATCGTGATTGGAGGTTTCATTCCCAGCATTATGGCATCGGTCAAGACGCCGCTCACGTATGTACAAAAAGTCGTTGTGCAGGGGAAAGTGGTGACGGAGAATGTGGCAGTGCAGACAACGCTGGATAAAATCGTGCCTTACCTGCTTCCCGTTGTCTTTGTTGTATTCGCATACTGGCTCTTGCGCGGGCTGAAACTCTCTGCGGTGTGGGTGTTGATTATTCTGGCCGTGATAGCCTTTGTATGTGGCGCGTTTGGCATTCTGTAGTCTACAATGAGGGGTGCAGGACGATGGCATGACTTGAGTTCTGCATTCCTGATGTATGCGATAGAAAGGGGTGTCGCCTTGATCGGGATCGTTCTGGTATCGCATGGGCCGCTGGCGGAGGGGCTTAAAGGAGCTGCCGAGATGATTGTTGGCCCGCAGGAGCGTTTTCAGGCGCTTGGAATGGCCTCGGCGGCGGATGTGGATCAGCTACGTACACAGATTGAGGCGGCAGCCAGGGAAGTCAACGATGGCACAGGGGTGCTGGTGCTGGCTGATCTGATGGGTGGTAGCCCGGCCAATGCTAGCGCATATCTGGCCACGAGCGGCACGCCGGTGATTTGCGGCGTCAGTCTTCCGATGTTGCTTGAGGTGTTGACTTCACGCGAGTACAAGAGCGTTGAGGAACTGACGGAGACGGCACTGCAAGCGGGGAAGGACGGCGTAGTCAATCTTACACAGTTACTGAGGCAGCGGCCAGAGTAAGGGGAATTGTATGACCGTTGTTCATATGCGTATCGATAACCGTTTAATTCATGGTCAGGTTACGGCCAGTTGGGCGAATGCCATTCACACGAACCACCTGATTGTTACCAATGACCAGGTAGCCCGCGACGCGATTCAGAAGATGCTGCTGCCACAAGCGGCACGTGGCATTCCTACATCAGTGCTTTCAGTGGATGATACGCTAAGCTATGTCAAGAGCGAGAAAGGGCAAAAGGAACGTATTTTTGTGCTGGCGAAGTTGCCTTCGGACGCGCTGCGTTTGCTTGAAGGTGGCATGCAGCCGCAAGAGATCAACGTGGGGAATCAGGCACCGATACCGGGGACAAAGTTCAAGATGGTCACGCATTCGATAGCGGTCACACTGGAGGATGCACAGATATATCGTGCGATTGCTGCGAAGGGCTACCGACTGACGGCAAAAATGATGCCTAATGACCGCGCGACCGACTTTCTGGAACTGCTTGCCAAGAACAAGTTGTAGAGAGTCGTGGTGGAAACAATGGATATGCCGGTACTGACCGGGTGGGCAATGGCAGAAATTACACCAGATATCCCATGCCGGATGGGGGGTTATGGTGCGCGTGCGGGATTAGCTAATGCGGTTCACGATGCATTATATGCCCATGCACTTGCGCTGGGAACTCCTGAGCGACCTTTTGTGATAGTTATTTGCGATCTCATAGGTATTGATGAGGCGGAAGTTTCCTCACTGCACCAACTTGTGGTGGCCCAACATCCTCACGCGACTCTATGGCTTGGTGCAACCCACACGCATTCCGGGCCGGACATCGCTCGTTCGCTCTCGTTCTCGCCCATGTTGCTCGATTCGGCACCTGGGCAACGGATGATAGAGGGTGCTGTAAAGGCGGCGAGGGAGGCCATTGCTCACATGCATGCGGTGACGGTGAGGTGGGCAAGAGGGCTGGTGAATGGTATAGGCACTAACCGTGACCATCCAGAGCAACGTGCGGATATCGCGCTCGACCTACTCTGTTTTTATGATACACCGGAGCAAGCGCAGCCGTCAGCGCTGTTTGGGAGCTTTCCCTGTCACCCGACGGTAATGGGTGCGGACAATCTGGCTATTTCAGCCGACTTGCCGGGTGCGTTCAGGCGGCAATTGAAGATGTTGCTCGGTGATACAAGCTGGATCGCGCTGGCAACAGGAGCGGCGGGTGACATCAGCACGCGCCATACAAGGCAAGGGCAGGGATTTGATGAACTGGAACGCCTGGGTAGGCAGATGGCCCAACAGGCATATCCTTTGCTCTCAACGGTATGCCCTATCACGCTCTCGCAGCCCGACATACGCAGCAAGGTTGTGAGCCTTGAACGCAAAAAGCCGCTTACATCTGAAACGTTAGCTACATACATGCAGCTTGTGCAAGCGCAGATGGAGATGGAGCGGCAAGCGGGTCATGGGGCGCAGGCGCGAACACTGGAAACAGTTTTGCAAGGTATTCAAGCGATGCAAGGGGTGCAGGAGAGAAGGAGGGTAGAAGGAGAAGAAGCATGGGATGTAGTGATAGCGGTTGCGCGACTGGGAGAACTGGCGCTGGTGGCAGTACCGGGCGAACTCTACAATCGTCTGGGTGCGGCAATTAAGGAGGCGAGTGAGCGATTTGTCATGATACTGGGGTATACCAACGGCTATGTGGGTTATCTGCCATCGCGCGAAGCATATGAGGGGCTGGATTACGAGGTGTTGATGAGTCCATTTGCACCAGGAGAGGGGGAGAGGTTAGTGGAAGAGGTACGGAGCTTGCTAGAGTAGAGAAGAGTGAGGTTGTGGCTGTATGCAGATAGGCGACGGCCACCGAGTTATGAGAAAGGTGATAACATGTCGGAACACACGCAATTTGGGTTGGATCTCTTCTGGCAAGAGACGCTGGTCGTGGCAAGGCGTATCCACGAGACACAGGCCGAATCCATACGTCAGGTGGGGAAGCTTTTCGCCGATAGTCTTGAGAGAGGTGGGGTGATCCAGGCGTATGGGACAGGTCATTCGCGGGCCTTTGCAATGGAACTGGCTGGTCGCGCGGGTGGGCTGGTACCGGTCAACAAAATAGACCTGCTTGATCTCGCGCTGCGAGCTAACTGGCCGCTTGAGCGTGTGGTCAGTCCTGAGATTGAGCGTGATCTTGAGGCAGGAAAGGCAATTCTGTCATGTTATCGCATTGAAGCGCAGGATGTTTTTATCATTGCCTCTAACTCTGGTGTCAACGTAGCGATTGTTGAGGTCGCATTACAGGCAAAACAGCACGGTCACACGCTGGTTGCGGTTACGTCGCTTGAGCATTCACAGCAGGTGGCATCGCGCCATCCATCGGGTAAGAAGCTGTATGAATTGGCTGATATTGTGATCGATAATTGTGGGCCATTTGGCGATGCGCTCCTCGATATGCCGGGAGGTTATGGCAAGGCATGTTCTATTTCATCGGTGAGTGGTGCATTGATCGGACAAATGATTACTGCCGAGACGATTGGCAATCTCATCGCACGCGGGATCGAGCCGCCGGTTTTCCTTTCGGCCAATATCCCTGGTGGCATTGAGCAGGGGCAGAAGTTGCGTGCGCGTTATGGTGAACGCATTGCGCGGGTATAGAAAGGGAAGCGATGAGTGAGGAGAAGAGGCGTGAGATGATGCAGCCGTTGCATGTCCTGGTGGCGAAAACGCTCTATGCGCCGGAGGAAATCGCCGGGCCGGTAGCGGTAGTTATCGATGGGGCGAGTATACGCGAGATCTGGCGTGTCAGGGACGTTGAGCAAGCGAGACAGTTATGTGCGAAACGGTTGCCACAAGAAACGGTTGAGGTGAGTGATCTCGGTTGCTGGTGTATCGCTCCGGGCTATCTTGATATTCATACACATGGATTTCATGGACACGACGTTACTACGGGCACGCAAGAGGAAATCGCAGCGATGGCACGCGCGCTCGTATGTACCGGTGTCACCTCGTTTTTCCCAACTATTGCTACCACAGGGCGGGCGGAAACGGTCGAGCAGATAGAGCGTATCATGGCGGTTGTGGAGCGCCAGTCTAGTGAGTTGGGGGCGGAAATTGCTGGTATTCGCCTTGAGGGGCCGTTTATCAGTCGTGCAAAGAAGGGGGCGCAGTACGAACCGGCCATTCGTCGGCCTGATTCTGTCGAGATACGCGAACTGGCGGTCGTTGGGCGCGGTCTTGTACGTATTGTCGATTACGCGCCCGAAGAGGATAAGGACGATAGTTTTCTGGCAACACTGGTGCAACTCGGCATTTTGCCGTGTATTGGTCACACGGCGGCAAATTACGAGCAGGCGATTCATGCTATTGACGGCGGAGTGCGTCATTCAACACATCTCTTCAATGCCATGTCACGGCTCGATCATCGGCAACCAGGGGTGGCAGGGGCATTGCTTACCGATAGGCGTGTGACTGTCGAGATCATCGCTGATGGTATTCATCTGCATCCGGCTATCTTGAAGCTAGCTGTAGCTGCGCGTGGCGCACGTGATGTAGCTCTTATCACCGATGCGGTTGTGGCGGCAGGTTTGCCGGATGGTAAGTATGAATTTATCAATCGCACGGTTCACGTTGCGAGCGGCAGTGTGCGTCTGGCTGATGGTACATTAGCCGGTAGCGCATTGACACTTGATCGCGCGGTAAGGAATATGGTCACGCTGGCCGGTTTGTCCTGGTCGGAGGCTATTCGCATGGCGACACTTACCCCGGCGACGATTACTGGTATTGAGGGAAGCAAGGGGAAGGTTGCGCCGGGTATGGATGCCGATCTGGTTGTGTTGGATGAACGGGGGTATGTGCGACAAAGCTGGGTGCGAGGACGATTAGCCTATCAGGATAAAGGATAATCGGGCCTGATATGAATAAAACCTGAAACCGGCAATGGTATTATGGCGTATGGGTGTGATTCATCAGGGCTGAAAGGGGGAGCGAGGGGCGGGTAGGGCGTGATGAATCACGCCCCGACGGGATTGGCGATATTGAATTCATCAGGCCCTGAAAGGGGGAGCGAGGGGCGGGTAGGGCGTGATGAATCACGCCCCGACGGGATTGGCGATATTGAATTCATCAGGCCCTGAAAGGGGGAGCGATGGGTGGGTAGGGCGTGATGAATCACGCCCCGACGGGATTGGCGATGTTGAATTCATCAGGCCCTGAAAGGGGGAGCGATGGGTGGGTAGGGCGTGATGAATCACGCCCCGACGGGATTGGCGATATTGAATTCATCAGGCCCTGAAAGGGGGAGCGAGGGGCGGGTAGGGCGTGATGAAGCATGCCCCGACGGGATTGGCGATATTGAATTCATCAGGCCCTGAAAGGGGGAGTGAGGGGCGGGTAGGGCGTGATGAAGCATGCCTCTACGGGATTGGCGATGTTGAATTCATCAGGGCTGAAAGGGGGAGCGAGGGGCGGGTAGGGCGTGATGAATCACGCCCCGACGGGATTGGCGATGTTGAATTCATCAGGCCCTGAAAGGGGAGCGGCGATTCAGATGGTTAAAGTTCATTATAGTGAAAAATGGTTATAGGATAGATGTTATGATATAAGAAGGATGGAGGTGGTTATGGTACGACCCGAAGTACTACATGCGGGACTTGTTGGTTACGGTATTGGCAAAGTATATGCTGCGGCACTGCGTAATGTAGAGATGTACTATGCCGGATTGCCGTCTGTGAGGCTGGTGGCGGTGGCAACAGCCAGCGATGCAAGTGGTCAACTTGCCGTTGAGCGAGGGGGGTTCGAGCGATATACGACGGATTATCGTGAGTTGTTGGCAAGCGAGGATCTTGATCTCGTTGTTATCGCTACACCGAACTATTTGCATCACGAGATGCTGCTAGCGGCGCTGGCTACAAATAAGGCAATCTATACGGATAAGCCATTGGCCAACAATCTGAGAGAAGCGCGCGATATTGTGGAGAGAGCGCGTGCACTGGGACGTGATGCCCAGCTATCATTTACGTTGCGCTACTGCCCGGCGGTACGGTATGCACGGACGTTGTTGCAGGAAGGTCGGCTGGGAGATATCTACTCGTTTCGGTTGTCCTATTATCGTTCGAGCTATCGCAACCCGGAGAAGCCGCTGCGCTGGAAAGCGGAGATGGCGAAGAGCGGTGGTGGTGTGCTGAATGACCTCGTGCCACACCTTGCCGATTTGTTGATCTGGCTGGTGGGGATGCCTGAGCGAGTCGTTGCCCAAACACGCACGTTTATTGGGGAACGGCCAGCCGCAAAGGATAGTAACGAGCGCGTATGTGTTGAAACCGATGATCACGTGATCATCCAGGCCATGTTGCCTGGGGGGAGTATTGGCACAATTGAGGCGGGCAGGCTGATCGCAGGGGCTATCAACAATGTGACGGTGGAGGTGTATGGGAGTGATGGATCGCTACGCTGGGACAGTATGAATCCGAATTATCTCTATATTGCCGATGGTACAAAAGCGAGTGATGATCAGAGCTGGCGGCAAATTCCGACGGTGCAAACATACCCTGGCGCGCTTATCCCTGGTATGGATGTGGCGGTTGGGGGGATGCGTTTCTATATCGAAGCTTGCGCGGATTTTCTGGCTAAGGCGCAGAACCACCAGCCCTATGATCCGGGACTTGAGCAGGGGTTGCTGGTGCAAGAGGTGATTGAGATGGCGATTGAGTCTGCGCACTCCGGCAGGTGGGTCAAACGGCTTATGGAAGGAGAAGGCGATGACGGTAACATGTGATGTTGTTGTTCGTAGTAAAGTAGGACTGCATGCGCGTCCGGCAGCGCAATTCATCAAGACGGCGAGTGGATTTGCTGCCCGTATCACGCTGGAAAACCTGACGCGAACAACAAAACCGGTGAATGCTAAGAGTATCTTGAGTGTGCTGACCGCTGGGGTCAGGATGAATGATCAGATTCGTATTACGGCTGATGGGGTTGACGAGGAAGCGGCCATAGCCGCGCTTTCTGAGCTTATCAATGACAACTTCGGGGAGACGGAATGAGGTAGGATGGCCTGATTCATAGGGTGATTGAAGCGGCATACGCGCAAAACGAATGAGTGATCCTGTGCGGCGAGCTGGCTGGTGAGCCGCTAGCCGCATTCTTGCTGTCTGGCCTGGACGGATTTAGCATGGTTGCCCGCTCCATCTCACTCGTTAAACAGACTATTCGCCGTTATAGCAGTGAGCAGGCACGTGATGCGCAGCATGTGATGATGCTGAACGATGCCGAGGCCGTGAAGGTATATTTAAAGGGCCTGGTTTGCTAAACTTTTATGATTATAACTGGCAATGGTGATTATGACAAAAAGGCCAAGTAGGGCGGCGAGAAAAATGTATTCTGGTAGATGCTGGACGATTTTTTGTTTGCTCTTCACGAGTGTGGCGGAGAGTTGTTTTTTCTCCTGGTTGGAAGGGGGACCTCCGATAACCAGAACGACGACAAGTACAAGTACAATCACGAAGATTGCCAGCAGCATATAGTCGATGCGTGATAAGATCAGTTCCTCCATGTCTATCATCCTTTCTTTTAAATGAAGGTTACACACCTTCTACCTCTTTCTCATGGATAGGAGGTAGAGGGCTACGGCTGTGGAAAATGTAGAAAAGTAGCCAGAGGGATGGGATCAGCAGGAGCATGCCCAGGATGGCGCTAATGAGGAATTCTAGCAGGGTAGTGGGTGGGCTGGAAGCGTCATTGACCGTTAATTGAGGGGGAATGATGTAGGGTATCTGCGCCAAGCCCCAGGTGCCGAAGAAGGCGGTAACATCCATATCGATCAGGAAGCGTGCGGTCTTGTAACGTCGGTTATACATAGTGATAGCGGCGCTGATGCCAAGCACGATAGTAATAATCACGCCCCAGATAGCGTAAGTGCGTATGAAGAGGCCATCCCACAGGACGCGGGCGAAGAAGGGCATGAGGGCGAAGCAGATGATGCCCAGAATGGCGGTGGTGGTACCGGCAGCTAAGGTGCGCTGCCGGAAGTCTTCTGCCAGATCATTTCTACCGACCGTGATAGCATTGACGACCAGGTAAGAGGCGGCGATGGTGGCGCAGATGCCGAGGGCCATGAAGCCGATGGTAAGGGAAAAGGGATTAAGCCAGGGCCACCAGACAATGAGGGGTGGGATACCGTTGTGGAGGGTGATCTGGTCACTGGCAACTGCGCCTGCCACTGTACCGAGCAGAAAAGGCGTAATTGTGCTGGCGATGCTAAAGGAGCGTGCCCAGAAGAGGCGCAGGCGGATATTTTCGCGGATGTGTGAATGAAAAGCGAAAGAAGCACCACGAAATACGACGCCGAGTAGGGCCAGGGAGAGGGGGATGAAGAGCGCGCAAGCCAGGGTGTAGGAAACGATGGGGAAAGCCACAAAAAGACCGACAATTAGATAGATTAACCAGACATTGTTAGCTTCCCAGACAGGCCCCAGTGCCGAGGTAATCAGGTTGCGTTGATCTCTACCATGAGGGCCGAAAGTGAAAAGTTCCCAGATGCCTGCGCCGAAATCTGCGCCGCCGAAGACGGCATAGATAATAACCGAGAGCCAGAGTAAGATTGCGACTATGTAGTTGAGAATCATCGCGGGCCTACCCTTTGTATTTCGAATGTCTGGCGTTCATCGACGATCAGATCAGACCATCTGGTTGGCGGCTTCGGACGGTGTGCCAGGGTGAGCAGTAGGACAACGAGTGTTGTGCCCAGGACGAGGTAGACGGCCAGGAAGACGAAGAAGCTGACACCCATCCAGGGAGCGGGGTTGGCGGCATCGGCTACACGCATCATGCCGTAGATGATCCAGGGCTGGCGTCCTTCTTCGGTCACGAGCCAGCCGAATTCGACGGCGAGGAAGCCAGAGATACCGGCGATAACTGTGCCCCACATGAGCCAGGGATAAGTTGGAACAGCCCGTTTACGGGTGAGGTAGAGGAAGCAAAAGAGGAAGCCTATTAGTAACATGAAGAGGCCAGAGAAGACCATCAGATCGAAAGCCAGGTGAACCATGATGACCTGCGCGTTGGGGGGACGGAAGCTGGCCGGGAAGGCATCAAGCCCTCTGGAGTATGAGTTGAAATTGAAATGAGAGATGAGGCTTTCGCCGTGAGGGATTTGAAAGGCCCCGATGACTTTGTTAGCAGGTACGTCTACGATACCACCTATGTAGAGAGGCTTGCCGCGTCCTGACCGGATCAGGCCTTCCATAGCGGCGTATTTGGCCGGTTGTGCGCGTTCTAGGAGACGAGCATTGAAATCGCCGCTGATGATCTGGAGTGGGATGGCGATGGTGCCAACGGTCATACCTAACAGCATGCCTTTTTTGTGGTAGTCATCGTGTTTACCATGCAGCCAGCCTGCGGCATAGACGGCAGCGGCCCCGAACCCTGTACTGACATAGCAGGCAAGGATCATGTGAGTTGTTTCAAAGGGCGTGCTGGGGTTAAGCATGGCGGCGATGGGATCGACACTGGCGAGTTTGCCGTTGATGAACTGGAAACCAGTTGGAGAATTCATCCATGAGTTGGCGGTGGTGACAAACCAGGCCGAGAAGGTTCCACTCAAGACGATGGGTAAGGAGCAGAGCCAGTGGATGGTGGGCGTTAAGCGTTTGGCTCCATAGAGGTAGAGACCGAGAAAGATACCTTCTAGAAAGAAAGCGAACCCTTCCAGGGCGAAGGGCAGGCCAATGATGGAGCCAGCGTCTCTAGCCCAGATTGGCCAAAGGAGGGTGAGTTCGAATTCGACGATGGAGCCAGAGACGGCACCGATGGCGAAGAGGATGGCAAAAGCTTTGGTCCACTGGTGTGAAAGGGCCATCCAGGTACCATCCTTGTGCCAGAGCGCCAGCCCTTCTGCGAGGCAGAGGAGGAGGGGGAGTCCGACGCCCAGCACGGAAAAAATGATGTGAAATATCAGGGACATACCCATCTGAGAACGTGTAGCGATAATATTCATGTCCATACGGAGTGTCCTTGCTATATCTATGTTGATAGAATTGATGGCACGATGACATCCGTATCACGAATGGTGTCGCAGCGATGTGTCAAACGGTGTAGACGATGCCCACGACCAATCCAAAGATAATATGGTTGAAGAGGATACTGCTTAGCATGAGAGGTGTACCAAATATGTCGCGCAGGCGCGGATACACAATCATTCCCGCTACTAACAGAAGAACAACCGGCATGCCATGAATGGTGCCGAAGAGTAATCCCCCCCACCAGGAGGCAAAACCGATGCCGAGACTCCAGGCGAAGGCATAGAGAATGGCAAACGAAATGCCCATAGTGAAATGGATGGCCCCGCCAACGGTAACAGCAGTTTGCTTGTTGCGCGTTACTAGCAAACCTAGTGTGGTGATAACATCTGTTTTGGGTAAGCCTATTCATTGTCCGCCATAGATAGCGAGGATCATGATCATTCTGCCTGTTGAGCCAGCAATAATAGTATCGCGAATATTCAGTGGATAAATCACGTGACCACCTCCTGCAGGATGGAGCTGTTTACCGCCTGCTTCCTGTAGCTATCCTGACGATGGGCATGCAAAGCGGGATGCATAATACTGGCAACTACAAGTTAGAGTTCAGGAGTAGCAACTATTGGTGGGCAAGACATGAATGTTGTCTGGACAGGCTGCCCTTGTCTATTATACAACTATATCTCATGATGTGGTTTTTGATATCCGGGTTTCTATATAAAATGTCCAAGCTGTATATCATTGCTCATCATGATATATCGTTTACACCAGCAAAATATGGTTCTTTACGACCGGGCAACGAGCATTTTATTACCCTTGTTTTCTGTTATTACTGTTTTGCCTATTAGAGAGTGTATAAACGATGGTATTAAAAACACGGGTAATCGTCGTGATTGGTGACACAGCAATTGTCGTCTTGTGTTAGAAGTGTTATGCTCTGAAGGAGGAGAAAAAAAGCTTGTTATTGTTTTCTTTTTGTGTAGGCAAGCTTAATGACAGTGCTGAGAACATGGAACAATAGGAGAGGCTATGAAGATGGCAAGTACAGACCAGAATATACAATTGCGAGATTATCGGGCATTAGCAGAATTTCGTTACCAGATTCGTCGGTACTTGCGTTTTACTGAGCAGATGGCGCGTGCAGGTGGATTGGAGCCACAGCAGCATCAGGTGTTGCTGGCGGTGAAAGGTATGCCGGAGGGGAGGAAAACTACTATTGGTGAGATTGCGGAACGGCTGCAAATTCAGCACCATAGCACTGTTGAGTTGATTGATCGCCTGGTAGAGCGAGGATTGGTGGAGAGGCGTCGTGATGAAGACGATTTGCGCCGTGTGCTAGTACATCTTACAGAGCAAGGCGAAGAGATTCTTAAACATCTGTCAACGCAGGCACTGGCGGAGCTGCGTACCACCGGCCCGGCTCTGGTAGACACGCTGACTGTTTTGGTGCGGGATATGATGGTGGCAGAAGAAGAGGAGTCATCGTAAGTTAGCTGTAAGGATGTGAAATAGAGATGATGGGTTGCTCGTATTTGCTATTTGAGCAACCCATATTGTATTTTTAGGAGCAAAATTCGCAGGACGGATTGGTTTATTCTGTCTATGGTAAGTTGGCCTTGCTGGATGGCGTTTTCAAGTGCGGTGATAACACTGGCCACCTGATTGGGGGTATAGGGGCCTTCAACGATGTCGTCACCGGCAATAATTGCCAGGACAGCGGCCTGGCTTAATGACCATTGTTCGCTAATGCCGTCCATGTATAATCCGTCGGTAATGACCACGCCGTTATAGCCCAGTTTGCCGCGCAAGACGCCATTAATAGCTTTGGGAGAGAGTTCGGCTGGTAGGTTAGGATCGATAGCGGGCATGAGTACATCGGTGGCCATGACCATTGCGGGGTGATCGGTTGAGAGCAGGAGTTCATATGGTTTCAGGTCAATTTGTTCTAACTGAGCCATACTGCGATTCACGATGGGAAGGCCCGCATGGGGGTCTGACGTGATTGCGCCTAGACCAGGGAAATGCTTGAGGCAGCCTGCGACATCATTTTGTTGGAGGCCGTTTAGAAATGCCCCCGCGTAGGTGGCGACTGTTTGTGGATTGCTACCAAACATACGTGATTCTAGTATGGGGGGATTGACGGTTTGGACATCGACGACTGGAGCAAGGTCGGTATTGATGCCAAGCTGGCGCAACCAGATGGCGTCCTGGCGGCCTTGCTGAAAAGCTTGCTGAGGTTGGCCGGTGGCGGCCAATTCCTGCGCAGAGGGGAGATAGCCGTGAAAGGTGTAGAGGCGATTAACGAGGCCACCCTCTTGATCGGTGGCGATTAAGAGGGGCAGGTCTGCATCTTGTTGGGCCTGTTGAGAGAAGGCGGCAACGTTGTTGATTTGATCGTATGGCGCGTCGAAGTTGTGATTACTGGCCTGGTACATGAAGCCACCGACATGCTCCTGCTGGATCATATATTGGAGACCGCTATCTTGATAGCTGTTGCCCAGATATTCGACCATAATCATTTGCCCCAATTTTTGGGCTAATGTCATTCCCTGAAGTATCTGCTCGGCGCGTGCTTTTTGTCGATTAAGAAGCAGAATCTGTTCAAGGGCTTGACGATGTGCGCCGGACAGTGGCAAATGTGGTGCGGAGACGATAGGAGTTGCCTGTGACACTGAGCTTGTGATGGAGCGTAGCCGGGTGGGGGTTCTTACACAACTGGTTAGTAAGGTCAGGCAACAGCAAAGAAAGATAAGGCGAGAATATATGCGAAAACTATTCTGTTGATGCATAATGATAGCTCCAATGTTGGTGATCGGTTTTTAGATAAAAAATAAGGATGATAGTAAAATGCTTCGTATCTTTCCCCGTCGTGCAGGTTTATATGTATACGTGTCCTCAACGGTCTACTAACTGATACAACGCATAAACTGATCAGGAAAGTTTCATCAGATACTTTCAGTACTGCTGATGAGGTTATGTAGATAGGAAGCCTCCGGTGCATACCGATAGCGAAACAGGATGATGCTGTATGAAACACGTTGCGTGAAAAGGGCGTGTTTCAGGTGTCTCAGTATGTCTGGATGATGTAGTGTAAGGTATTGAAGAGGTACTAGGAAGTGGTGTGGGATAATGCGCCAGAGCGGAATCAGGCGATGGCAGATAGGACCTGTACAGGCTGGAATCATTATTATGACGCTGATTACGGCGTTATTTCACCTATATCTGTCAACGCGACCGGCAGGGGAGCTTCGGATATGGTTTTGTAACTATTCAGACAGGGTAAAGTCAGGAAGAACAGGATTCTCCAGTAAAACCTGCTCCAAAGCTGTCAGCAGAGCCAGCCCTTGTTTGTGCAAAGTCGAAAGATAGCCTAGGATGTGATGCGACACAAACAGATGCTGTGATCAAGCGCAGGAAGATCAAAGGGAAAGAGCATGGGCTTGCAAGAGATTCGTCACCGGTTGACCTCTTCCGGCAATTCATACCAGGCCATGCGCCTTCCCACTATCGCACGCAAGCGCCAGCCCATTGACTTTGGTGTCTCTTCTAGCATACGCTGAAGTTCCTCACCTCGTCTGCTCACAAGCTCGGCCTCTTCAGTACTCAGTAGTTCAGGTGCAAAATGCCTTATCTGCACCAGGTTATCATTGACCGTCGTAAACCAGCCCCAATCTCGCCCACATAGTTGCGTGATGATACTACCATCCAGTTCCTCACCCGGTTGCGTTGAGGATCGTACCGGCGCAAAATCGAGCAGCAGTGCGAGGATATCCTGGATATCCTTTGCATTCAGTTGCACGATCTGGAGCTTTGTTAACAACAAATCTGCTGGACTGAGCGTCAATGGGTGAAGATGCAAGCGCTGTTTGAGCGGCAGTTTGTGGCACATCTCGAAACTGCCTACAAAGATATCAACCTGCCGTGCGCGTGACTCATCATAGAACAGTAGCCGTTTTTCTCCGTGCAGAGCATTGAAACGGCGATTGGCTGAATAGCCACTGGTGGTAAGCATGCTGGTGAGAGCATGCGCTTGCTTGTTCATCACCACAAAGTCAAGATCGGCATAGTGGCGAGTGAGCGAACGATGCTTGGCATGCGGGCAACGCAACTGGATGGCAATACCCCCCAGCACCCGCAGAACAATCCCTTTTGCGTGTGCCAACGCGATCAAACGTTGTGCTTCTTCCGGCCCTGCTTCGAGGGTTTGTGAATCAGGGCTATGGAGATTACTGATATGGATATTTGATTCTGGATTCATAAGGTATCCTTTATGTAGTATGTAAGAAAGCCTCATGTTAAGCGTGTAATATTACTTTTTCCCTTTCGTGGAGCTGGCACAACCAGAACAGCTTTTGATGTTCTTATTCCAAAGAAACGCTCCTGATGTGTATGTGTAACACTGCAAGTCCTTCTTTCGTTCATCCAGGATAATAGGCAATGTCGGTACATGGCATTGAAAGAAGTAGAGTGACCATGTCTGATGCCAGAAATCAACGCAGCCTGGAACGGCTGGAAAACTGGTACGCCAGACTTGACAGCAACGAAATTATTAGCTATAGTATACATAATAAATCAATGGCAGTCAATGTATTTTGTGAAAAGTTGTTTTTTCTTGTAGCATAGTAATGAAGGGCAGTCACTATGTTGGCAAGTGAGCGCAGGAAGCGGATTCTAGAGCGTGTAGCTGAACGTCAATCCATTGAGACGCAAGCACTGGCGGATGAGCTTGGCGTTTCAGAGATGACGATTCGCCGTGATATTAAGCGCTTAGAGCAAGACGGCTTTTTACGTCAGACCTACGGCGGAGCTACTGCCCAGATCACCAAAAGTATAGAACTGGGATTTAACAGCCGGGCACTGCAATACTCTGCACAAAAGCGCCTGATTGGTATGTATGCGGCCCAGTTGATTGAGCCTGGGCAAACGCTCTTTCTTGGTGAAGGGACCACGACCTCACAATTTGCCCAGTTTTTGCCCCCTCATCCTCGCTTGCTGGTCATCACCGCGTCTCTCTCACATGCCAGCTTATTGGCCTCGCGTAACATCAATGTGATTGTTGTGGGTGGTAAATTACATGTTGATGAATTGACCATGACTGGCTCTATAGCTGAGGCGACTCTCCAACGTTTTTACGCAGACCTCTGTGTGCTGGGGACGGCAGGAATCGACCCGGAGGTGGGGGTGACAGAACTGGATTACGAAGTGGCTTCTCTCCATCGCTTAATGATAGAGCGTGCGAGCAAAGTATTTATGCTAGCCGACCATAGCAAACTCGGCTTTCGAGCGCCTGCGGTAGTGGCTCCTGCTTCTATGGTGAGCATGCTAGTCACAGATCAGGATGCTCCCCCGACCGTAGTTGAGCAATTACGAGCCTGTGGTATAGAAACAGTGCAGGTAAAGCGGACTGATGCCAGAAAAGATAGTGCTCCCCCTGTAGATGAGAGGCTTACAGTATAGTCCTGCAAATCTTGGAGCGAGTATGGCAATGACGATTGGTTGTGAGATACTTAGCCTGGATTGGTCAAAATCGATGCAGAGGTATATGCTATGTGAAGGGGGCAAAGATGAGTTAGTGCGACGTATTGATCTTTTAACGGCGCAGATCGAGCCGCCTGAAACACTTATTCAGCATTGCTATGTTCTTCTTTTCCAGAGCATGCTGGATGGCGTACCGGAATTAGATGTATTGCTTAGGAGGCAAACCTGTTTGGGGCAGACGAGCTTCGAACGTGTTGACTCAATGACCGTTCATGCAGCTATCAGGTGTTACCTGCCGTTCGTGGGTCTGCACGGTACATACACGAAGCTCACACTCCAAACTATATCTGCACAGAAGCATTTTGTACTGGAAAGGAGGTGATGTTTGCTTTTTGATGAAACATGCTCATTTTTAGCTGAGAGCATGTATAGTTCATCGTAGGTACGTTGGTTTGCAGGCATACTCTGCTTGTGTCTGTCTAGTGAACTAGGAGAAACAGATGTCTACGGTCACAGGATCATCTTCAAAGGGTTCCGGCTCGCCAACCACATTTGTGCGCAATGCAACGGGACTGGTGCGTGAACTCTCTCCTTTTGATGCCTTCAACCTGGTTTTCTCTGCTGTTCTTATCCCGGTGGGCATCACCCAGGTTCTTTCGTTTGCGCCGACATTTTGGCCGCGGGCCAATATCTTACTGTCATTTTTGTTTTCCATTCCCCTGGTGTTTTGTTTTGGCCTGGTCTACCTGTTCTTCACCGTAGCTATGCCACGTTCCGGCGGGGATTACGTCTGGGTCAGTCGGGTGCTGGGGCCTGGCATTGGTTTTCTGACCAATCTCTCTCTCACATTTGTCTTCACAACCTGGATTTCGTTCAACTTTACCACCATGATGACCTTGATGCTGCCCAGCCTGGCCTATGTTGCTGGCTTCCCATGGAATCCCAGTCCTCTGACCCAGTTTCTTATCGCTACCGTTTTGACTGCTGCGTTTGCGGCTTTAATGATTCTGGGGACAAAGCGCGTAGCCCGCTACATGGCCGTGACCTTCGCTATCGTCTGGCTAGGAATGCTTATCTGGTTCATTGGTCTAGCTATTACGGGGCATACGGCTTTTGTTGCCAACTTTAATGCTCATGGCGGGATGACCATCAGTCAGGTCATTCATGTAGCCAGTAAAGCGGGCTATGCGCCAGGAAATGGCATTGACTGGGCCGGAACCATCTTCGCCATGATCTATGCCTTTCAGGTCTTTACGGGCTTTCAGTGGACAGGTTACTTTGCAGGTGAGATCAAAAATGTGCGACGGACGGCGACAACCTCGATCATGGGAGCACTTGTGATCAGTGCTGTCCTCTATGTATTGGCGACTGCGCTAGTCTACTATACCTACGGATTCTCGGATTTCGGGTCTCTTGTCTACCTTGGCTTCAATACTACGCATTCGCCGCTCGCTTTCGCGCCTTACCTGCCATCGCTGGTGAAATTTCTGTCCTTGCCAGGCTTCTTGCAGGTCTTTGTTGCTGCTTGTTTTGTTCTGTCTGTCCTCTGGTGGACTCCTACCGGTTTTCTCATTGCCACACGCAACCTTTTTGCCTGGTCGTTTGATCGTTTAGCACCATCTGCTGTGGCAGAAGTGAATGAGCATTTGCATACTCCGCTCATTGCGACTGTTATTGTGGCCATCTGGATCGAGTTCCTGAACTATATGAACGTCTATCAGGGACTGAGTGCCTTGTTAATCAACGTGATAGCGGTGATGGCACTTGCCTTTATAGCTGTAGCTGTTGCAGCGATTATCATGCCGTACACACGGCCACATCTCTTCAATGAGGCACCCACGATGGTGCGGGCGAAGGTGGCAAGTGTTCCCTGGCTTACCATTGCTGGCGTGATCATGCTGGTGAGTTGGGCGTTCGTCCTTTATGTTGCCTTTACAACAACAGTTTTTGGGCAAATCAGTGTGCTGTCGATGATAGAGGCATTCGCCGTTCCCATAATAGGTGTGATCTACTACCTGGTGGTGCGCTATGTGCGAAAGCGGCAAGGTATTCAGTTGAAAGCAGCATTCCAGGAGATACCCCCGGAGTAGCCGATGTCTTCTGGTAGGGCGTATACTACCTGCAAGGCTTCGTTCATCTTCAGTTCTACTTGAACCAGGGAGATTCTTGATATGCCTAACATCAGTAACGATCATCAGGGCGTCATGGAAGAGCTTTTCGGGCGTCGCAAACCAGTTATTGCAATGATGCACCTACTTCCTTTACCGGGGCGTCCATTGTATGACAGGGCAGGAGGGGTAAGAGCCATTGCTGAGGCACTCCGCCGTGATCTGGATATATTGCAGGAAGGAGGAGTGGACGGCCTGCTATTCTGTAATGAGGGAGATCGTCCCTATCCGCTGCGTACCGACCGTGCGTCCATTGCTGCAATGGCAGCGGTGATTGGCGAGCTACGCCCGCATATCTGGTTGCCCTACGGGGTTGACCTGTTGTGGGATCCTATGGCCGCGCTGGCTGTTGCACAGGCCGTGCGAGCCAGTTTTGTACGTGAGGTGTTCACAGGCGTCTACGACAGTGACATGGGTTTGTGGCATCCCGATGCGGCTACCGCACTGGATTATCGCTGCCAGATTGGAGGCGAGCATATTCGTCTCTTCTTTAATATCGAGCCGGAATTTGCCCGACCACTGGCGCAACGGCCCATCGGAGTTCTGGCCCGCAGCGTTGTCGTGTCCTCACTGGCTGATGCGATCCTTATTTCTGGCCCGATGGCGGGTGCTGAAGTGAATCTGTCACACATTCGGGAAGCTAAAGCGGCGGTTCCTGCGACGCCTGTGCTGGCCAATACGGGGGTAAAGATCGAAACGGTGCGTGCGACGTTGAGTATAGCGGATGGTGTTATTGTCGGGACAGGTTTGAAATCTGAGGGCTACACCTGGAATCCGGTTGACCCGGAGCGTGTGCGGCGTTTTATGGAAGAGGTGCGAGTGGCACGTGAACAGGGTGAGGACTGATCATGGAGGCGACATACGTACTTGGTATTGATGTCGGTACGACTGCGCTCAAAGCGGTTGTGCTAGAGCGGGAGCGCGGTGTGGTTGCTCAGGCAGAGCGGCCTCACGAGTTGCTCTCGCCTTACCCCGGCTGGGCTGAGGAGGAGCCAGGACACTGGTGGACTACAGTTGTCGAGGCTGTTCGAGAATTACTGCACAGTGTACCTGCTGCATATATTGCTGGCGTTGGTGTTTCAGGCATGGTTCCTGCGATGGTTCTGCTGGATTCCTCTGGCAGACCGCTTCGGCGCAGCATCCAGCAGAATGATGCGCGAACGGTCGTCGAAGTCGAGGAGCTACGAGCGGAGATTGATACGCAGGAGTTTTACGCGATTACCGGAGGTGTCCCTAACCAACAGAATATCGGGCCGAAGTGGCGCTGGCTGTTTAAGCACGAGCCAGAGGTGATAAAGCGAGTTGCTTCCTTGCTTGGCTCTTACGATTTCATTGTCTATCGTCTGACAGGTCAACTTTCTCTTGAGGAGAACTGGGCAGTCGAGAGTGGGCTGTACGATGTGCGGCGGCATTGCTGGCATAGGCCATATCTGGAGCAGGCAAGGATCGATCCGCACATCCTTCCGCAGGTTCGGCATCCAACCGAGATTGTGGGTGGTATTAGCGTGGAGGGGGCCAGGCAGACAGGACTGAGAGAGGGAACGCCTGTTGTAGCGGGTAGTGCCGATCATGTTGCTGCGGCGCTTGCTGCTGGCCTGACACAGCCCGGTGACGTATTGCTGAAATTTGGAGGAGCGGGCGATATTCTGTACTGCGACAGCCATCTTGACCCTGATCCACATTTCTACTTTGATTATCATGATGTTCCTGGGTTGACACTCATTAATGGTTGCATGGCGGCAAGCGGCTCGTTGGTCAAATGGTTTGCCAGGGAACTGACCGCCGGTATGTCTCTGGCGGCTCTTGATGCTGAAGCAGAGGCTATTCCTGCTGGTTCTGGTGGAATCGTTGCTTTACCTTATTTTTTAGGTGAGAAGACACCTCTTTTTGATGCAACTGCTCGCGGTGTTTTTGCTGGTGTGATGTTGCATCACACGCGTGCGCATCTTTATCGCGCTGTGTTGGAAGCGGTGTGCTACGGATTTGCGCACCACCTTGCCGTGCTCCGTGAAGCTCATCGCCCCATCAGGTATCTGTATGCCAGCGATGGTGGCAGTCGGAGCAAGCTCTGGATGCAGATTGCAGCGGATGTGATGAATCAGCCAGTGCAGGTAGTTGGGGATGAGGTGAGTTCGGCACTCGGGGCAGCGTATGTGGCTGCAATGGGAACGGGTCTGTTTGATGATTGGACTGACATCCACCGTTTCATTGTTCAGGGGCCGCTCTATGAGCCTCATGCGAGGGATGCCGAACGCTATTGCAAGGGCTTTGAACTCTACCGTGATCTCTACACGCGACTGCAAACGCTCTTGCCAGAACTGGGCAAACTAGATAGAACTAGATAGCACAGGGAAGATGGAAGGCAACATGACTAGAATCCCAAGCTGGCCCCCTTTTTGTAGGAGTATGAAGGAGGAATATCTATGCTACTTGCTGGTTTACGAGGATTTATTACGGGTGCAGGAACTGGCATTGGTCGTGCTATTGCGTTAGAGATGGTTCGTGAGGGGGCAGACCTGTATATCACTGATCTTGATGGAGCATCGGCGCGACAGGTGGCAGGAGAGGCAGAACGTTTTCGAGAGGGAGCGCGTATTTTTGCTGGTCAGCTTGATGTGCGTGATGCTAGAGGGATTGCTGCCCAGGTTGAGGAGGCAGTGAATCGTCTTGGGGGTCTGGAACTGGCTGTCAATAATGCTGGTGTCTCATCTATGGCGAGGGTTGTTGATCTCACGGAAGATGATTGGAATTTCAACATGGATGTCAATGCGAAAGGAGTTTTTCTTTGTTGCCAGGCTGAGGTACGCTACTGGCTTGGTCAACGCTGTGGTGGTAGTATCGTCAATACTGCTTCGATGGCTGGGAAGAAAGCGGCACCTCTGCTGGCTCACTACTCGGCCTCGAAATTTGCAGTCATCGGCTTCACGCAGGCGCTGGCGCTCGAAACAGCAGGGCATGGGATTCGCGTCAATGCTGTCTGCCCTGGCTATGTACGAACCTCCATGCAAGAGCGCGAAGTTATGTGGGAGGCAAAGCTTCGTGGCATGACACCCGATGAGGTGCGACAAGATTACCTTCGTGCTATTCCATTAGGAAGGTTAGAGGAACCAGAGGATGTGGCGCGCGTGGTCGTGTTCCTGCTGAGTGATCGTGCCGCGTATATGACTGGGCAAGCTATTAATGTGACGGGTGGAGCTATCATGTTCTAGTGATAGTTACCTGGCTCAGAAGAGAGGAGAGGACGGGATGAGCCGCCGAACCACGATTTTCTTCGCCACCGATATTCATGGGTCGGAACGCTGCTTTATGAAATTCATCAATGCTGCGAAATTTTACCAGGCGAATGTCCTCATTCTTGGTGGGGATATTACTGGTAAGGCGCTGGTACCCATCGTGCGCCAGCCCGGTTCACAGGCTGACTGCTACCGTGCGACGTTTCTCGGTGAGATGGTAACGCTTGATTCTGAAGAGGCGCTGACTGCTTTTGAGCGAAAGGTACGTCATGCGGGAGCATATCCCTACCGTACAACGCCTGAGGAGCTAGCTATCATGGAAACTGACCGCACATTTGTTGATAAGCTCTTCACACGTTTGATGGTTGAGAGTGTGCAACGCTGGTGTGAGATAGCCGAGGAGCGGTTGGGCGGAAGCGCTGTGCGCTGCTTTATTGATGCTGGCAACGATGACGAACCGGAAATAGTTGATGTTCTCAAGCGTGCCTCCTATGTCGAAATGCCAGAGGGGCATGTTGTTATGATTGATGATGAACATGAGATGATCAGTGCGGGTTTTGCCAATACTACTCCCTGGCATGCGCCACGAGATATCCCAGATGAAGAGCTTGGGATGTTTATAGAAGGGATGGCAAACCAGCTACACGCTCCCGAACGGGCCATTTTCAATCTTCATGTCCCTCCTTATGCAAGTGGGCTGGACACGGCTCCCTTGCTTGATGCCAATCTGAAACCCCTCGTTGTTGCCGGAGATGTGGCGACCGGCCCTGTCGGCAGCAGGGCAGTACGCGCAGCCATCGAACGCTACCAACCGCTCCTCTCCCTGCATGGACATGTTCACGAGTCGCGTGCAGTAAGCAAGTTGGGCCGGACAGTATGCATCAATCCAGGAAGCGAGTATGGAGATGGGAATTTACGTGCTGTACTGGTTAATCTGAAGGGGAACAAACTCATCAATTATCAACTCATTACGGGATGAAGACGGATGAGATCATCTGCGGCAGCTTGTTCCTTATCCATTTTCCGGTTGCTCTCCTATTTGCACAAGTGCTTCACGGAGCCACGGCGCAGCCTCCCGTATATCATGGAACGACCTGTCTCGCTGGGATAATATGACCTGTGAAGCGATATGCTGGTAATATCGCTTCAGGAGAGGAATGGGAACCTGCCATATTAGCAATCCACTGGAGTGGGGAACCAGCGCTAGATATGTGGTTTCTGATGTCAGATATCTCCGCTCAACTATTGGCGGTGCTTCTTCCAGGTGGGGAGAGTCGTTACAGTTCAGGCCAGGGATTTTGAGCATCCAAAGGGGCAGGGCGTTCGCAGGTGCTGCTGAGCATGATATGTTTGCCTTCTTGAGAAGCTTCAAGCAATGACTGCATAATGTCCAGCACATGGTACGCCAGGTCACCGTTGGCTCGATGGGTGGTGCGGGTATGCATGGCGTAGGCCATATCAGCCAGGCCGATGCCGCGTGAATTTTTTGTATAGCCATGAGTGATAGTGACCTCCTGCCAGGAGGTATCATGGGCACCACGGATATAGACAGGGCCACCGAAGGTGTTAGGGTCTGGTGCACTCAAGGAACCCTCTGTCCCGTAAATTTCGATGCGGGGGAGTTGATGGTGCCAGATATCGAAGCTAGTAATCATCGTAGCGACGGCTCCGTTGGCGAAATCCAGGATGCCAGCAATATGGGTAGGTGTGTTGACGGTGATGCGGGTGCCGTTGAGTGGCTCGCTGGTGATGACACGTTCTGGGAAGGTGGTCTGGGCGGAGCTGGTAACGCGCTTGACTGGTCCCATCATGGCGATGAGGGCGGTGAGATAGTATGGCCCCATATCAAAAAGTGGGCCAGCGCCGGGCTGATAGAAGAAGTCCGGGTTGGGATGCCATCGTTCGGGGCCATGCCCCATCATAAAGGCGGTTGCTGCTATTGGTTTGCCGATAGCACCCTCGTTAATTAGTTTAATGCAGGTTTGGAGGCCACCACCGAGGAAAGTATCGGGGGCACTGCCAACGCGCAGTTGTTTCTCGCGGGCCAATTGCAGGAGAGCCTGTCCCTGGGTACGGTTGAGCGCGAGGGGTTTTTCTCCGTAGATAGATTTTCCGGCTTTAAGGGCGGCCATACCGATCTCGGCATGGGCCGCCGGGATGGTGAGGTTGAGAACCACATCGATGTCTGGGTCGGCTAAAAGTTCTTCGCTGGTATATACTTTGGCGATATCGAAGCGCCTGGCCTGACTTAAGGCACGATCCATGTCCAGATCAGAGCAAGCCACGATATCAAGAGTATCAAAGGTCTGGGGGGCCTGGAAATAAATGGAACTGATCTGGCCGCAACCAATAACGCCAACCCGTGTTTTTGCTTTCATGTAACTCCTCGATTATGCTGCAGAGACTTCCATGCGTTTGCGTGGAGCAAAGATTCAAGCATTGAACCCTTGTATTAGTATACAACATTATCCATAGCGATCTTTCTGGAAACGTTTCCTTGCTCTTTGGAGTGGAGATAGGATACACTGAATGAAGGTCATAGTATGAAGTGTGACCTGAGATGAGGATGAGATTGAACCTTGAGAAGGAGTTGAGCATTGGCCGGATATGAGGAACAGGTGACACATCCGATCCGTGTAGGCGTGATCGGGCTGGGTTTTGGTGGCGAAACGCATCTGAAGAACTATCGACAACTGCCGAATGTGGAGGTAGTGGCGCTGGCGGGCCTGGAAGAGGACAGGCTGGCGCTACTTGGTACGAGCTACAACGTGCCTCACTTGTATCGTGAGTATGGTGATCTACTGCGGCGTGAAGATCTGGATGCTGTGAGTGTTTGTGTACCGAATTATTTGCACGCGCCTATTGCGATTGCAGCTCTGGAGCGTGGAATGCATGTTTTATGTGAAAAGCCTCTGGCGCGTAATAGTCGGGAGGCGATGGAGATGGTGGAGGCGGCGGCGAGAGCGAATCGGATATTGCAGGTAGTGTTCAATCATCGTATGCGTGAGGATGTGCGTGTTCTCAAACAGGTGATAGATGAAGGGATGTTGGGGCACATTTATTATGCAAAGGCTAGCTGGATGCGCAGGACTGGCATTCCAGGACGAGGCTCGTGGTTTGTGAATAAGGGGTTGTCTGGTGGAGGCCCATTGATCGATCTGGGTGTGCATGTGCTGGATATGGCGCTTTATCTGCTGGGAGAACCGGAGGTGATAACTGCCTCGGCTTCCACTTATAATGAATTAGGCAAGGTGGGGCGCGGTGTAGATAAAGGGGCCAGAAAGTTCGGTACAGGCAGTATTTTTGAGGTAGAAGATATAGGGATAGCTTTTTTACGGCTTTCGACTGGTGGGACATTGTTTTTAGAAACGAGTTGGGCGATATATGGTGATGCTAGCGATGATTTTGGCGTGATATTGTATGGGACAAATGGTGGTGCGGAGATTAAGGTGCATAACTATAGCTTTGAGGACACACTACGTATCTTTATTGATGTTGCGGACGCGCCTGCTACGCTTCAACCACGGCTGACCAAAGGTGAGGGCCATGCGGCTGTGGTGCGCGGCTTTATCGAGGCTGTTCGTGATGGGAACTGGTCACAGTATACCGGGCGGGAGGGTTTACGGCGCACGCAGATTATTGATGCTTGCTATGTATCGGCGTTGCAGGGTAGAGAGGTGCTACTAAGCGAGATTGATAAGGCATAGCAACAAAGGAAAAAGGAGAGAACGCCTACCCGCGCCGTTCTCTCCTTTTTCCTTTATGGTTGCGTGTAGAGTTGGCTGAGCGCGGCTCTCATCTGTGTGAGATGAGCGGTTAAGTGATCTGTGATAAATTCTCTAATAAACCAGCCGAGAGTTTGGGGACCAAATTTAACGTGGTGGCCGGTCAGTTCAAGATCGCCGTCGCGTAAACTATCGATAACCTGGATAAGTTGCTGGTAGCTCTCAGGTAGCTCATTGCGCATCTGGTCGAGTGTGTCATGGGCATGCTGGTTGATGGCGTCGAGTCGTCCTTCATGCTGCTGTGTACGTCCAAAATTTCTACCAGGTTGGGCGACCAGTTGTGCAACTTCGTGACCCCAATAGGACATAAATTCGGCAACGTGAGCTAGGCTCTGCATTAATGTCCACTCCTGGGGTGCAGGTTCACGATAGAGAAGTTCGGGGTTGAGATGAGAAAGTTGTGTTTCAATTAATTCATTTAATTCATGGTAAGAGGATTCGATACTGGCACAAATCGCGGCGACGCGAGGGTTCTCTGTTGTTCTGGCCAAGATGTACCTCCTTGCAGGGTAACTAACGTTGCTTTGTACGTCTATGTTTTATTATATGTCGGCCTAACGAAAAATCCCACAAGCCCTGTAATAAGTTGTCTGGCAAGCAGGTTAGTCGTGTGGGGGCAACAGGGTGATCTCATCAATAGCTTTGAGTTCTTCCTGACTGAAGGGTGGGGCCTGGAGCGCGGCCACATTTTCTTCAATCTGTCTCACTTTGGAGGCTCCGATAAGGACGCTGGTGATCTCTGAGCGGCGTAGGAGCCAGGAGAGTGCCATCTGAGCCAGTGTCTGACCACGTTCTTGTGCGATAGCATTGAGACGACGTACTTTGCTCAAGGTATCGTCGGTAAGAATTCTTTCTCGGCTGTTTTCATCCCACCAAGCAGCAGCGCGCGAGTCGGAAGGAATGTTTTCGCCGAGATATTTATCGGAGAGCAGGCCCTGTGCTAAGGGGCTAAAGGCAATAACGCCGGTACCAGTGCGTTTTGTGTGGTCAAGCAAATTATATTCGACACGGCGGTCAAGTAAGTTATAGCGAGCCTGGTGGATGAGAATGGGAGTTAAATGCATTTGCTGAGCCACCTGCACGGCTTGTTCAAACTGGGCACCAGAGAAATTGCTAACACCGATATAGAGCGCCTTACCCTGACGGACGATCAGATCGAGAGTGGCCATTGTTTCTTCGAGAGGAGTTTCCGGGTCTGGACGATGAGCGTAGAAGATATCGACATAATCGAGTCCGAGCCGTTTGAGGGATTGATCCAGACTGGCAATCAGATATTTTTTTGAGAGCCATTCGCCGTATAGACCGGGCCACATATAGTAACCGGCTTTGGTGGAAATAATAAGTTCGTCACGGGGCATATCCTTGAGGATCGTGCCGACAACGGTTTCTGCATTGCCGGGCGGACGCCCATAGTTATTGGCCAGATCGAAATGGGTGATACCCAGGTCGAAGGCGCGATAGAGGCATGAGCGCGCGACTTCTGCGCCGCGATAGCCGCCGAAGGTTTCCTATGCTCCTAAGGAAATTGCTGGTAGTTTGAGGCCAGAATTTCCACATCGGCGGTAGAGCATCTGCTGATAGCGGTCCTGTGCGAAGTTTTCAGCGTGTGGATTAGGATTGGACATAGCAAGCTACCTTTCTGTCTGCTGTAAAGCAAAGTTTTTTGCTACTCTACTATAACACATGTATGTTGGGGAGCGCGTTAGTGTTTTCCCTCTCGCACAAGATGCACAAAAATGCCGAGCTGATAGGCCAGTTTACCGAGCAGCATGAAGGGGGCGTAGAGCAGAACGTGGGGAGTACTACGCACATTGAGCAGGACAAGGCGTACCGTTGCCAGGAGAGCAAATACGGGGATGCAGCCTAGATAGAGGGTAGGGGTATGCAGATGGGTAAGGCAGACCTGTTGCCAGTGAGCGCTGGAGAAGGAGCTATTGGAGTGCAAGCCTTTCCACCGACCATGCTGATAATTGTAGTGGAGAAAGTGCCGCAGGTTCTGCCGTCCATGGTGATGGCGAACGATAATAGCAGGTTGGTAGAGGGTGCGATAGCCTGCTTGTTGCACGCGGGCGCATAACTCCATATCTTCTCCTGAACGCATTTCCGCATCAAAACCTCCTATCTGTTCGAAGAGTCTACGCCTGATGCCCATACTGGCGGATGCCACAGCGATCTCCCGCGTCACAGGGGGCTGATAGGCCCCGAAATTAGTGAAATCGTGACATCGAGCAAAGAAACGCGGCGAGACGCCCTGGATGCGCGCTCCCACGATGCCCACCCGTGGCTCTGCTAATGCCCGGACGTTGCGTTCTACCCAGTCCTGTGCTACCAGGCAATCATCGTCCAGGAACAGGAGCACGGTTCCTTGTGCGTGGGAGGCACCTGTATTGCGCGCTCGCCCTGGTTCCCTGGTTATCTCACAATCCACTACGTGTACTGGCCGCTGTTGCTGTAACGCTGTCACGCCTGTTCCGACAAGTATAATTTCTATATGTCCATCATAGTGTTGTGTGAGCAGAGTAGCCAGGGTGGCCTGTACCTGTGTAGGACGGGTGGTTGGTATGATAATACTGACACTGGGGGATGTGACGCTTCTTTCCGACCATGGCTCTTCTTCACGCTGATTCCTCGTTCCAATCTCCATTAGTCTTCTCTCCTTTCCCTTACGATGTTCCCTTATCCCTGTTTTCTCAGCATATCATATGCACTTCTATCTGCCTAGTGCACTCTCAAGAGACCCAGGGCTTTCCTATTCTAGCAAGTGGTCTTGACCCAGAAAACTGGAGCAGGTAAACTTGAAGAAGTGGACTGCCACGGAGAGGGAAAAGACCATGCAGAAGACCCAGAGAACTTTTACACGAGAATTCAAAGGAGAAGCCGTTCAACGAGCCAAAACCAGCGATAAACCCTTAGCGCAGATTGCACGGGATCTGGGGATTGCGGACAGTACATTGCACCATTGGTGTAAGCTGTTCTCGGAACACGGGGAGCAGGCCTTTCCTGGCAGTGGGTATCAAATGCTCCAAGAGGAGGAACTTTGTCGTCTCAAGCGAGAGAATGAATTACTGCGGCAGGAGCGTAATATCATAAAAAAGCTATCGGCATCTTTTCGCGCAGCCAAGTGTAACCTTTCAATTCATTGCCGAGCACTGCCAGGAGTAGCCGATCCGCTTGCTCTGTCAGGTATTGGATGTCTCGGAGAGTGGCTATTATGCCTGCCTGGAAACACCGCGAGGTGTCCCAGCATGCACGAGAAGATGCCAGGCTCGCCGCTCCTATTCAGCAGATCTACCAGGAGCAGACGCCCTCGTCTACGGCTCTCCACGCATCATGCGATCCTCAAAGCGCGTGGCGTACACACCTCACGCAAGTGGGTTGCGCGGTTGATGCATGAGCTGGGCATCAGTGCCGCTATCAAGCGGACGCGCAAACTGACGACGAGCAGCGATCTGCAGGCTCGCTTTGCGCCCAACACACTCAAGCGGGACTTTGCTGCTGAACTCCCCAATGTGAAGTGGGGCACCGATACCAAAGCGGTGGAGACTGCCGAAGGGTGGTTGTACGTGGCGGCCATTTTCTGGGGCAATTCCACGAAATCAGCCCAGAACAGGCTGAGAGATTTTCGGCAGGCGGAGGTAACGTATGGATACGAATATCTTGGCCCTTTGGGCAATTTTGCTCGGTGGGGCAACCGTGCACCCATGTCGAAACCGCCTCGAAAAAGTTGCTCCAGGCTTTCCTCAAAAATCATTATGCGGTTCCTCAACCAAAACGGGCTGCTGCGGTATATGCACTCTACCGCGAAGAATGCCTCAAGCAGAAGATTTCGCCAGTGAGTTTGGCGACGTTTTATCGTGAACGGAAGCAGTTCACCACGCCAGAGGTAACAGTTGCACGGCGCGGCAAGCGTGCCGCTTACCAAGAACGGCCCTGGTTTTTCTATTTGGATCAGACCAGGCCACGACATGGAGAACGTCCCTTTGCCATCGCCCATTTAGATCATACCCAGCTTGATATTGCGCTGGTACCTTCTATTACCGGAAAGCCCTTGGCGCGGCCCTGGCTCACGTTTCTGACGGATGCTACAGTCGCCGTATCCTGGCTGCCCATGTCAGTTATGAGGAACCCAGTTATCGCTCTGCCATGATGGCTTTTCGCCTCTGCGTTCAGCGTTATGGACGGTTGCCGCAAGAACTCGTGGTCGATCATGGTTCTGACTTTGAAAGTGTCTATTTTGAAGCCCTGCTCGCGCAATGTTTTATCACGAAAATTGAACGTCCTGCCGCAGGGCCGCATGCAGGGGCAGTGATTGAGTGCCTCTTCGGAAAAACGCAGACGGATTTCATCCAGCAGCTCCGTGGCAATACGCAGGCAAGCAGAATTCCACGCCAGATGACCCGCGAAGTAGATCCAAGACGCCTCGCGGTCTGGACGCTAGAGCGGCTCACCATGCATCTGCGCGACTATGTGCATGAGTACTATGACCAGATGGAACACGGTACGCTCTTCCAAAGCCCACGTGAAGCCTATGCCCAAAGCATGCAACTTGCGGGCGCTCGTGACCATCGCATTATTTCCTATTCAGAAGCCTTTCTGATGCCGACGCGGCCCACAACTCGTACAGGATTGGCGAAGATCAGCTCCAGCCGTGGGATCACTGTCAATGGTCTCCAGTACTGGAATGAACGCATGCATGCTAAAGACATCGCAGACAGCTCTGTCCCTGTGCGCTTTGAGCCATATGACATGGGTATCATCTATGCCTTTATTGATGGACAATGGCTTGAGTGTATTGCCGACAACTATGCCCAGGTGCATGGGCGTTCTGAATTGGAGTTTAGACTAATTTTCCATGAATCGGCCTGGGAAGCCACTGGAGCAATTTTCGCAAGAATGTGTCTCATCCCGCTCTACAGGCCGTTCTATGAGAAATTAGTCTAAACATCAATAAAGAAAGCTCAGGCGGGTAGACTATCACAGTGGCCGATCAAGGAAAGACGCCAAGCTGTAATTTACACTGCCCAGCTTATGCTTCTACTCACTAGGGTGATTACACTGACTCTCTTTGCCCATAACCCTAATTCAGCCTCTCGACCTTGGAGTACACGCTATCTTGTCGGTTTGCTTGTTATCACACTGGAACGGCCTTCGTATTCTGCCCACTACGGGCTTTCCTCGGCTCACGCGAGATCGTCTGTTTACAATCGCTCGCTGGAGCATCCTTGCTCTGCTAGTTTGCTTTTTTGCTGGAGAGACGTTTGCCACGGCTACAGCTATGCCTGCTATCCACAAAAATGATGCGCAAGTCAGTGATTTGATGCAAAAACTTATTCAGATGCATATCACGTATATCTACTCTGGCTACTGGCAATGTGATCGCTTCATTTTCGAGGCACAGGAGAAAGTAATCTGTGCTGTTGTCAACGAAGACCTCTCACAAGGGCTGACACGTTATGCCCCCTATGCTACAATTGTTCATGCTGATCCTCGTGCATCCTATGTTTTTCCGCAAAACACGCCGTATCAAGTAAATTTCGAGCGGAAAATAGCACAATCGCACCAGCACTTTCGGAAGCTTGTCATAGATGGGCACGTTATTTATCAACCTATATTGCCTGCCCAATAAAATATTGCTTTTCCGCCAGATAAAAGGGTCGGAAGTAATCTGGAAGTAGAATTGGTACCCTTTTCCAGGATAGCCCGAAGGGGCCGTGCTTGCTGTAGCTTGCCCGCGAGGAGCGGGAACCAGGAGGAACGGAGAGCCGCTTCAGAGAGTCGGCATCGTCGGCGAGGATGGCTACCAGCAGGGGTCTTGCCTGTGCCCGTGGCCTTGCGAGAACAAGCGAGCTTGCCGCACTTGCCAGGCAAGTGCGTGAACGAGGAAGCTCTTTTTCCCGGCAGCTCACTGCTCAGACTACGTAGCCCAGCTTGGTGGTGAGCAAGGAAGCATTGATGGCGTGTGCCCGTTGGAGGGCATGGGCATCGATGAGCAGAGAGGTCAGGGTGTTCAGGTTACACACCGAGGCGATGTTACGCACTTTTGGATGGACCAGCCGCTTTCGCTTGACTGTTCGAGCGTTGCGTACTGGTACGCCGCCGATAGACCATGTGGTACAAGGGACTGTCCCGATTGAGGGTGACGCGCATCAGGTTGCTTGCTTCCCAGTTGAGATTCTTGACACACCCCTTTTCTTTGAGGAACTGTGGATGGTCACAGCTCTCGCCATTCGGTGCGGGGAAGAGCAAGGGACAGCGAAAGCGTTGAGCGCGATAGCCAGAGGGATAGGCATACAAGTAGGTAGGATGCATACGCACCCCTTTCCTGCAACGGGGGACTCCATCAGGGTCACGATAGGTCTCAGGGTGACCGTCCTGATTGAGTGGCACGGTTGCGATGCCGAGGCGATGGACGACGGTTTGGTAGACATACCACGCATCATCGGCTGCATCGGCGGTGATGTGCTCTCTCCCTGAAACTTTTAGATGGCAGGAAATCAAGCAAGAAAAAGAGATCGTCTCAACAAGAAGAAAAGCAAAATCTTATCTTGGAGGACGATCTCAATGGATGCATCCGCCGTAGTATGGGAACATTGGAGGACACAAGTCAAGCAATTGCTCCCAGGGATTCATGGACATCAGAAGAAAACGCTGGCCTTGTTCGTCATCGGTATCATTCTTTCAGGAAGTGCTGTACTGCAACGAGCAGCAGAAAGTATCAGTCTGCATGGAATCAATCCAGCCAAAATGACGAGTATTGAACGGAGATTGGCACGTTTTCTCGCCAATGATCGTGTGGCAGTCACCAAGATCTGGGGAAATTTTTTGTCAGCGGTGCTGCCAATTTGGCAGGGGAAGCCGATACGCTTCATCCTTGATTGCACGCCGTTTTGCTCTGATGCAACCATTGTGTATCTCGGCTTGCTCGTTCATTCGCGGGTACTACCGGTGGCCTGGGCAGTGATGCCAGCTACAGAGCAATGGGAAGAAAAACAATGGAGCATCGTAGCACGTCTGCTCGACCAGCTTCTCCCACATTTGGCAAGTGCAGATTGCACCTTGATTGCTGATCGAGGGTTGACAGGCTTCCCATGAGTGAAGATCTGTCGTGATCGGCAGTGGCACTATTTGTTGCGTGTGTGTAAGGAACATACCTGTCAACGCAAGATGGGCAAAGGCTGGAGTTCCTGGTGCCGTTTTGATGCATTTCTACAGAAAACGGGTCAGCAATGGTATGGCTGGGCCAAAGTCTGGAAAGAAGACACGATTGAAACGTATGTGAGCGCTTGTTGGATGCAAGATTGCGAGGAAAGCTGGACCTTGATTGCTGATCAAAAAGCAGGTAAACGGCGTGTAAAGGAGTATGCCTTACGTATGCGCGTTGAGTCAACTTTTCAGGATAGCAAAAATCGAGGATGGAACCTGGAGGCCAGTTTGGTCAAGGAAGAAGCGAGGTTAGACCGTTTGCTGTTGGCACTCTTTTTGGCGATGTGGTGGGTCAGTCATCTGGCCGCCTCCTGCATACATCATGGCAAACGTGATCGCTTTGATCGCACAGATCGCCGCGACAAAGGGATTTTTCGTCTCGGACGTCTCTGGCTCCTGGATATTCTGCGTCGAACCTGCAATCAAGCTGACCTGGTTCACTGCTTACCTTTTCGCAAGTTGGCTACTGGATGGCACTTTTCCATGCGCTTTTAAAATGTGTCAGGGAGAGAGGCTGGTAGAACTCCTCCAGGGTGCGTTCGCCGCTGATGGCATAGCCGAAGAGGACTGCCAGAAAGTCGATCACCTCGTAGTATCCGAAGCGCCGTCGGACAAAGCGCACCCTTTCGCTGATCTTGCTAAGCACATCGTGCTGGCGAAGAGCGCTGATGAGCAGCACCACTTCGCCAAACCAGCCAGGGGGCGAGGGGTTGGACTCGGAAGTCGTCTGGATTTTTACCGAACTGTCAACGATACTGGTCATGTCTGCCTCCTTGTTGAGAACTGTTGTCTTCTTTCTCCTCAAGGAGGCATATTTTTACCCCGATTGTCTACAGGTTACATCTCGTTGCGCATCGCGTGGGAGTGGGGAGAGAGTACCCCACATCGCAAAGGATACCGTAATGGGAGCTATCAGCGAGATTTGGCGACCTCTTCAGGCACCATTGAAGTGCTGGATGTCCCCAGAGACCGCGAGGGGCGATTTCATACCCATATCTTTGATCGCTATCAGCGCTATGAACAGCAAGTGGCCGACGGGCTGACCCAGATGTTTGTTGCGGGAACCAGCACGCACAAGGTCGGTGAAGTGGCCCAAACGTTGATGAGAGTCGCCCCCAGCGTGAGCGCGGTCAGCCGCCTCAATCATACTTTAACTGAACAGTTTGAAGCTTGGCGAGGGCGTTCACTGCTGCCTCACTATCGCATCCTGTATCTCGATGGGATTCATTTTACCGTCCGACATGGAGAGAAAACTGACTCGACCATCATCTTAACCGCTCTGGGCGTGAACCTGGAAGGCAACAAGGACGTCTTGGCCTTACGAACCTGCGCCGAGGAAGACAAAGATGGATGGAGCTGTCTACTCCAATATGTGCGCCGTTGTGGAGCCACCCAGGTAGACTTGATCGTCACTGATGGACATGAAGGGTTGCTTGCCGCTGTCTCGGCACTCTTTCCCGCCACGCCGCGCCAGCGTTGTGTGGTGCATAAAGAGCGCAACGTGCTCAATGCCATTCCTCATCGGGAACGCAAAGAGGTCAGTGCGGAACTGGCTGGAAGCTTCAGGGCTGCAACGAAGGAGGAGGCTCAGCTCAATTTGGCGGCCTTCAAAGCCAAATACCAGAAACGCTATCCCGAAGCGATCCGTAGCCTCTGTGAAGATGAAGAGCACTTGTTGACGTTTTATGCCTTTCCACAAGTGATGCATCGCTACATTCGCACGACCAATGCCATTGAAAGCTTTTTCAGCAATGTTCGGCAACGGACAGACCAGATTTGTATTTTGTAATAAAAGTGGGCCAGTGGGACAAAGAAATATATCCGAAAAGTTTACCAGGGAAGAGACAGATCTGCTATCGTGGAGGGAACAGAAAATCCTTACACGCTAGGAGGTCGGGAGATGATCACCTTGGAACAATACGAACAGATTCGGCGCATGTACCATGTGGAAGAACAGTCGGAACGAGCCATTGCCAGAACACTGGGCCTCTCACGGCAAACCGTGAACAAGGCCCTGCACGCCGAGCAACCACCAGAATATACGTTGAAACAGCCGCGGCCAGCACCACGGCTGGGACCGTACAAAGCACGTCTCGACGAGTTGTTAGCGGAGAATGCGCATTTGCCCAGGAAGCAACGATATACCGCCCACAAGCTCTTTACGCTGCTTCAGGCTGAAGGCTACCAGGGATCGGAGGCCAGTGTGCAAATGTACGGGGTGCGCTGGCGTAAAGCTCACCGGCGTCCAGCGACCTTTCTGCCGTTGGAATTTGACCCTGGCCAGGATGCGCAGGTCGACTGGGGAGAGGCGCAGGTAATCCTGGCGGGCATCCAGCAGACGGTGCAGGTGTTTGTGATGCATTTGTCCTACTCGCGGCGAACGTTTGTGATGTGCTTTCCCGCTCAGAAGCAAGAAGCGTTCCTCTTTGGGCATGTACGCGCCTTTGAACATTTCGCGGGGGTGCCGCACCGCATCAGCTATGACAACCTGGGAGCGGCCGTCAAACCGTTGATCGAAGGGCGAGTGCGCGAGGAGCAACGGGCCTTCCTTGCCTTTCGCAGTCACTACCTGTTCAGTTCGCACTACTGTACCCCTGCTCAGGGACATGAAAAGGGGGGCGTTGAGGGAGCGGTGGGGTTCAGTCGAAGAAATTTTCTCGTTCCCATGCCGCGTGTGGAGAGCTACGAGCAGCTCAATCAGTTTCTCGTCCAGGAGTGCCTGCGCGATGATGTGCGCGTGGTGCGTGGGCAAGCGATGACGATTGGGCAGGCCTGGGAACAAGAACGGCCCTTGTTGCGTCCGTTGCCGCGCCAGGCGTTTGAGTGCTGTGTCCATCGGCAGGTTCATTTGACCCCCTACAGTCAGGTCAGCTTTGAGACCAACCGCTATTCGGTTCCAGCCGAGCAGGCTCGCCAAGTCCTGACCCTCAAAGCCTATCCGTTTGTCGTTGAGATTTCCGACGGCAGACAAGTGCTGGCTCGCCATCTCCGTTGCTACGGGCGCGAACAGGATGTGTTTGACCCCCTGCATTACCTCTTCTTGCTTGAGATGCGCCCTGGAGCGCTCGAGTATGCGCGACCGCTACGGCAATGGAAAGCGGACTGGCCTGCCTCCTACCATCGTCTGCTCGCCCGTTTGCGGGAACAGTGGCTCGATGGCCGAGGCGTGAAAGAGTTCATCCGCATCTTGCAGCTTCATCAGCAGCATCCGGCGGCTCAGGTTGAGCAAGCCATCGAGCAGGCTCTCAACTTTGGCTGTCCCCATCTCGATGGAGTCAAGCATTGCCTGGCCCACCTCCAGAGCGGGCCGGTTGTGCAAGGGTCCCTCGATCTCTCCGACAAACCTCACCTGGCAGCGTTGGGAAGCCAGGCGATTGATTTAGCCTGTTACGAGCAACTCATTGAGAAAGGAGTCGCCTCATGAGCCAAGAATTTTTACTCGAAAACTATCTGCGGCAGTTACGCCTGCCCAGTTTTCTGCACTCGTATCAGCAACTGGCCACGGAGGCGGCGCACTCCCATCTTTCCTACGAACGCTACCTCTTTGGCCTGGCGCAAGAGGAAGTGAGCAACCGGGAGGTACGCCGGATTGAGCGGCTCATCCAACAAGCCCATTTGCCGGTTCTCAAAGACCTAGCGGACTTCGAGTGGAATTTGGTGCCCTCGGTCTCCAAAGCGCGCATTCTGGAACTGGCCCAGGGAGCCTACATGGCTGCCGCTGAACCGGTGATCTTGCTGGGAAACCCTGGTCTAGGTAAATCACACGTCTCGACAGGGCTGGCTCTGGCTGCCTGTCGGCAGGGCCATCGCGTGCGCTTTTACAACGTAGCCGGACTCGTCAATGATCTCATCAAAGCGCAGCAGGAGTATCAACTCTCGCGCGTGATGGCTCAAATCGGCAAGTACGAGCTGATCGTGCTGGATGAGCTGGGCTTTCTCCCCTTTACCTCGACGGGAGCACAGTTAGTGTTTCAGGTCTGCTCCGCTCTCTACGAGCGAGTGGCAGTCATTGTGACGACGAACCTGCGTTTTGCGGAGTGGAGCAGTATCATGGGCGGCGATGAGCGCATGTCAGCGGCCCTGCTGGATCGGCTCACGCATCGCGCCACGATCCTCGAATTTGTGGGAACCTCCTATCGCTTTCGTCAGCAACTTCAGCACCAGGAGAGTTGGGAGCAAGGCGATGAGAAACTGGTCACACCGACAGGGGGTGGTCCACTTTTCGAGTAACAAGTGGCACCGTTTTCAGTTGAAAACGGTTGTTGTATATCAGCCTGCTGGCATACTTTTCGCGTAAAAACTGGTTCACTTTTCCCTTGCAAAATACAGAGGGCTGGCGACGTCCAGTAAGGTGCGTTAACTCCCGTGCAAAGGGCGTCCAGCGATTGACCTCCATCAACAGTTCTGGTAACCCTGTCAGGGGAAACAAGCCCACCAGATCAGTTCGTATGGCACTCACCTCCTGGGGCAGTTCGACTTTTTCCAAGGCGGTGAGCTTGAGCTTCTCTCCTTCGACGCATGCATCGAGATTCTTGTGGCGTGCGATGCGTTTGGCTACGCGCTGTGTCTGGCGATAGAGTTGGTCAAGAGAGTCAGAGAGAAAGCTTTCCCCATCGCGAGGCAACCCTTGTTCACTGTACCAGGCATCACGCCTGCTGGCCCAGACATCACTTTGGTAGAGATCGCTGTCCCAGGCCGCGTAACGCTGGCTTCCCGAGACGGTCAGATCGCCAGCTCGCAGGGCTGTTCGTGCTTCATGCAGCAGCGTGAATTCCCAGCCGTGTTTGTTGACCTCCCCGTCCTTGAGCACCACAGATGTCCATTTCTTGGGAACAAAATCAACTGGGGCATCGTCAGGGACCACACGGCTTCCGGCAGCATTCATCTCGGTTAAGGTTGAGAGACCGTCGAGCACCGGATTGTTTGCGCG